>Ga0123354_10009632_pt1 | contig 14823 bp, 14 predicted proteins | sample TergutLab28metaG_2_FD_97872 | JGI IMG/M metagenome (GOLD analysis project Ga0123354, IMG submission 97872) | Labiotermes labralis P4 segment gut microbial communities from Petit-Saut dam, French Guiana - Lab288 P4 | ecosystem: Host-associated > Arthropoda: Insects > Digestive system > Gut ...
TGATTCAATCATTTCGTTTGGTTATATTTATAAAAGATTCAAAATCAGAAATATAATCTTCTGCTGAATAAAATGTGGACGCTAAAACCAAACAAACGGCATTTGTAGAAAAATTTTCCATGTGGCGCCAATACAGCTCGGGAATGTAAAGCCCTTTGTAAGATCTATTTAAATGAAAAGATTTAAAGTTCTCGCCATCATGTAGAACAACATCAAAACTACCGGATAATGCTATAATTACTTCCTTTTGTACTTTAAAGGCATGTCCGCCTCGAATTTCTCCTCCCGGAACATCAAATATCCAATATACACGCTTGACATCAAAATCCAAATCAGTGCCTTTTTCAATAAATGAAAGATTTCCTCTTTCATCTAATATTTTAGGAATATCAAATTCTTTTACTCCACTAACTATCATAGTCAATCATGATTAGAATTAACTCCTTCCGTACTTTCTTTAAGAAATAAGATTTTTATTGTTTGCAGCATAATTACAAAATCTCGTAGTACAGAGTAATTGTTTATATAAATCAAATCGTAACGGAGCTTATCTTCTACGCTTGTATTATACTTACCCTCTACTTGCGCTAATCCGGTTAATCCTGCTTTTACTTTTAACCTGAACCGATATTCCGGTATTTCTTTTTCAAATTGTTCCGTGAAAAAAGGACGCTCGGGACGGGGTCCGACTAAACTCATTTCGCCTTTAATAACATTAATTAATTGTGGCAATTCGTCTAAACGAATTATTCGCATGAATCGTCCTAACGTAGTTATTCGAGGATCCTTATTTTCTGCCAATACAGGTCCAGAAATTTTTTCCGCGTCGGGAATCATTGTTCTGAATTTATAAATTTTAAATAGTTTGTTTCCCCTGGTAAGCCGTTCCTGAGTATAAAAAATCTGGCCTCCATCCAGTTTAATCAAAATCATTAACAACAATACTGCCGGTAAGGATATGATAGAGGCAATCGTTCCTAATACAAGATCAATAAAACGTTTTAGAATACGTTCTTCCGGAGAAAGTTCCAAATTGGTTATACGAAAAGTCGGGATATCGCCGGTTTTATATAATGAAGATGAAATAATGCTCAAATCAAAATATTGAGGTATAAAGCACACTTCTTTATTGTATTTAATACAAACAGGTAAAATTGCCTCTCGCATTTTCAATTGGATATCAGCACAAATAAATACTTCATCAATTAATTTAATTTTTGATGTTAATGAAGAGTCATATTCAAAATAGAGACCAACCACTTCATAAAATTGAGAATAATTATTGATGATAACTTGGCGTAACTTTTCGGCATCATTTCCTATTATAATTATTTTTTTAATTATATGCATTTGACGACTTATGTACCAGTATACTTGGTTTTTTAAAGTCAAAAGAACAAAATAAATCAAGCCGCTGAGGAAAATCACGCTACGTGGGAATGCCCATGCAATGTCACGTACAAAAAAGCATATACCCATAATGCCCATCATCAAGCATATAGAAATAAGAAAAACTGTATAGATTACATCCGAAAATATCTTTCGTGAAATATTGTATAATCCGAATGCGTACATCAAAATAAGGTATAATATTCCAATAAATGGAGCAATAATCTCAAATGCTTCAAAATTCTTTTGAAAATCATTGAGCATTTCTGTTTTTCCCAATAAATAGAAAGTTATAAGTATACTCCCATAAATAATTGCTATATCTAATATTATAAATAGTATTCTTCTCATAAAACACTTTGTTCACATAAACAGCTAAAAGTTTATAAGTCTATATGAATATTACATAGACTTATAAACTTCTTTAATTAAATTTCGTATAAATTTGTAATAAACTTATTTTCTTTCAACCATTACAACAACCCTGTTCCATTCATTTTGCGGGAATGGTTGTTCTTTATCTCCTTTCCATTCTGAAATTATACGATTAGTATTAATACCTAAACGGTTTAGTTCAGCAGAAACGGCATTTACCCGCTTTTGACTTAAATTCATATTGTAATGAGAATTACCTGTTTTCTTGTCTGCATAGCCAATCATTAGAATTTTACTATTTGGATTCTGTTTAAGATAATCTGCTACTTCTACAATTTTGCGTTGTTCCGTCGGTTCAACTTTGTAAGAATCTAAACTAAAACGAATATATTCCGGTAAGCATGTAGCAGTCTCAACAACTTGAGTTACTACTTGTTTCTTATTTTCATCACAACATTTTTGCAATCGATCTAACAAATCTTGTTGCCTTTCAAGAATATCTTGATGATTTTCTATTAGATAACGATTATCATTAATTTTCTTATTTAAGCGATCAATTTCGTCGGCTGTCAATTGGGCAACTTGATAAAGGGAAGTAAATCTCTTACTAAATGTATATTGAACTCCTAATTGTAAGTTTACGATTCCATCGCCAAAATTATCTCCTGCATAACCATCAAATTCTTTAGTGGTTGCATTTCCCTGAGGCTCAAGATAAATAGCAAAATTATTGGTAATATTAAAATTAACCCGAAAGCCTATTTTCGCAACAAAATGGTCAAAGCGAGGAGTTGTTAGATGATTACTGAAAGCATGAATCCATCCAAGACCTACAAAAGGAATAACATCAAAACGATTATGTCCGGTATCATACCCTCGAAAAAGATTGGTAAAATTAGCCATAAAATCGATAGTAGCTGAAGCATAATTAAAGTCTTGCCAAAAACCAGGTCCCGGTCCCACAGGATTTTGAGGATCCCATGCTTTACCTTTATTAGATATCAAATGATATCTTACTGGATAACCATTATCATTCGTTGTAAATGGAGGCAGATCAGAATAATCATACACATTACCTTTTCTAACGCCATCTATATTACAACCAATCGGAACATCTTGATGATTATAATTACTCCAAACATAATATCCGTCGCCCATACGTTCAACATAATTAAATCCTCTCAAAGAGCCGCCCGTCACTTGAATTCGCGCTCCGAAATCTTCCGTAAACCATTTTCCCAAGGTTAAACCTCCTCCAAATTTTATACGTTTCATCATAGGGACATCGCCATCTTCCTCTGCGGTTAATAAATTTGCATTTCCGCCCAAAGAAATAAACCAATTATCACCATAAGCTTTTTTTTCAACTAATTGTCGTAAAGCATTTTGATCATTACTCTGAACACTCTGTTCGGTTTGAGCCATCACTGAATGTACCCACATTGACAGAATTAACGTAATAAGAAATCCTCCTATTCTTTTCATAACTTTTTAATTATTTTTATTTTTTTCATAATTAACTTTCATTTTCACTTTTATATCCATATCCATAGCTATAACCATAGTTATAATCACCATATCCATAGCTATAACCATATCCTCCATAACCATAACCGTATCCTCCATAGCCATAACCGTAACGATTTCTGCTTTCTGTAAACCCATTTAGAATCATATTAACATTATTGAGTCTTTTTTCCTCATAAATCTTATTTGCTAATGAAATTGCAGATTTTGGAGTAAGGTTATTGCGAACAACAAAAAGAGTAACATCACAAACTCGATTTAGTAAGAAAGCGTCGGATACACTACCAACCGGTGAACTGTCAATAATAATATAATCATATTGTTCACGGAGTTCCTTAATCATCTTATCCACCGTTGGTTCAATTAATAATTCATTGGGATTTAATGGAATCATTCCAGAAACTAAAACATCAAGATTTGTTCCATTTACATTCCTATGTATCAGATTATTAATGTTTGTTTCCTCTCCGGTTAAATAAGAAATCACGCCTATTTGCTTTGGTAAATTTAAATAAGAATTTATTTTAGGACGTCGTATATCCAATCCTAACAATATAGTTTTATACTTTAACGAGAAAGTTAGCGCTAAATTAATAGCAGCGAATGTTTTTCCTTCTCCACTAATAGTAGAAGTAATCAATATGGATTTTTTTTCAGGAGCATCTAAAATGAATTGTAAATTTGTCCGTAGAAGCCTAAAGCGTTCTACAATGGCTGTTGTTGAATGGGAAGATACTACTATTGGCGTCTTGGTTTTAACTATGGGTAAAGATACAATAACAGGCATTTCCGAAAATCTTCGAACTTCTTCCGCATGAGTAAGTTTATAGTTCATTAATTCGCGAATTCCTATAATAATAAAAGGGAATATCAATCCTATTGACAAATATAAAAAATAGGTGTAATTTCTGCGTGGCGCAATAAGTCCTGAAGTTAATGGGCTTTCTATTACTTTAGCGCTGGGAGCCGAGACTGCCAACGTGAAATCAATATCTTGTTTCCGGCGTAGTAAATCAATATAATAATTGGATTGAATTAATTGGTCGCGCACTAAATCGGTTAATTCCCGTTCTTTTCTTGGGGTATCTTCCAATCCTGATTTAGCATAATCGTTATAAGTATCGCTTTCTTTTTTAGCGAGATTTAACGAATATCTTGCGGATTGAATCCCGGCAAGAATACTTTCTCTTATTATTGAAAGACGTTCATTCGTCTTTTTTATAATGGGCGCATCCTCTTTCGTATAAGCTAACAAACGATTTCTCTCTAAAAGTCTTTGGTTGTAATTTTCAATATAACCTATTGGCAAACCCTCTACTATCGTACCAGGCAATAAATCCTTATTATCAACATTTTTTTCAACTGCATTTTGTAAATAAGATAGCTTAAGTTCATTCGTTCCGTATGTGATCATTTGTTTTGTATATTCATCACTTTGGTTAGCAAAAAGGTCAGGAATCACTAAGCCGATTTTGTTATCTACTTTGTAAGTCTCTATTACATTTTCAGATAAGTGTAATTTATTATTTATATCTTCCAACTGGTCCTTTATAAAAATTGAGGCATTATCTGCAGCTTTAGTTTTATCGCTCATTGTTTCACGATTATATACCTGAATCAAGCGGTTTAAAAAATCTTCACCTCTCTTCGGATTCGTTTCATGAAATGATATGCTTACAACCGTAGAACTCTTACCAATCAGGTTTTCAGTCAATGAGCCTACATAGGATTGAGCTATCCATAAAGGTGGGGTTATTTGAATATATAAAGGATATTCTTTTTTTAAAACAATTTTCTCATCCGGTAATAAAAGCACTTCTCCTGCAGGAGTTTTCAATACAGCAGGGACAGATGAATATTCATTTACAAATTTTTCACGTCCGTATTGTCCGTGAACAAGAATCGTAGATTTATCTGTTAGGACAATTTGTAAAGAAATAGTTGAAAATAATGAAGAAATTACATTTTTGTCAACAAAAACTTTTATTGGAGGCGTTGCATAATACTGCCGTCCAAAGCCTCCATAAAGGTCTGTTTCCTTAAACCTACCTTTTACTGAGTAGCGGATAAAAACATCAGACTCTACAACTGTAGTCTCTATAAGGTCCCGTGATTTAATAACTTCAATTTCATTTTCAACATTATTATTACCCGATTCAAGATAACCCAATCTCTCGAAAATAGAAACTTCGCTATTTCCCATTCCGCCTCTTTTACTGTCCCTTAAAACAATTTTTGATTCGATATCATAAACCGATGTTGCATAACGCAATTTAATATATCCAGCCAAAAGGAATAAAATGATTGAAATGACAAACCACTTCCAATGAATAAGAAAACTTATTATGAACCATTGAAAGTTAATCTCTTTATTTGGAACTCTAACATTTTCTTCACGTTTATTATTTTCCATTATTTCTTCGTATTCTCTTATTTTATTAATGATAAAGTAAAAACATAAAGCGATATTGCAAGTGAAGCTACTCCAATTATAAAACCATATCTTGGGCTAACATCAGCTGATTGCGTTTTTACCCTTGTCGGTTGTATATAAATTACATCATTTTGATGAAGAAAATAGTAAGGAGACGAAATAATCTCTTCCCTACTAATATCTACAGAAATCATTTTATAGCTTCCATCCGGATTTTCACGAAATATGCGAATATCATCCCTTTTGCCGGTAATCGGCATTTCGCCTGCGATAGAAAGAGCTTCCAATAAATTAACATGATCCCTGGTAATAGTCTGTTGGCCTGACATCTCACCCGCAAAATATACTGAGAAATTCAACAAACGAACTGTTACGACCGATTGCGCAATTAACTTTTCACTTAGAAGATCTTTTAGGTGATCTTCCAATTCGCCTTGAGTATAACCGGCAACTTTAATCATTCCTAAAACCGGAAAATCAATTGTGCCATCTTTCCGGATCAAAAACGTTTGTCGACCAACTCCCTGATTAATATCTCCACCACTACCACCACTATTTTCATTGGTGGCGGTAGGAATTAGCGGCAGATTATAATCGGCTGCCACACCCGGTTCTCCTGGTACATTAACTGTAATTGCTAATATATCATCCGGTAGAAAACGAATTGTATTTTCTATCCGATAGGACGGCAAATCAACTACAGTTCCTTTTCTTTTTTCTTTCGTCTGAAAATAAGTTACTTTCCTTGACGCACATGACGATGCCAATAGTAGCACTGCAAAGAAAAGAAAATATACACCAACTCTATTCTTCATTTCTATTTTTTATATTTTTTTTAACCATCGCATACGCTCCCGACAAGAGACTTAAAATCAGCACCCCTTCACCAATTGGTTCTGGGTCGTCATCTCCCGGAGCGCCATCATCACTACACTCAGATCCCGGAGGTCCATCGCCAGAGTCATCACAAGGAGGAGAATCTCTGAAAAGTCCTCCTGAGCCTCTTGCTGACTCATCTGAAGTTGTTGCGTCTGAATTTAGATTGCTGACTGAAGATTGCTGCGTATCATCTCCCTTGCTTTTATTGTAAAGTTGTGCTCTTGCCGTATTTCCAATAGCTAAGAGCGAAGCTATAATTAAGATTAAGCTAGCCAATAAATTAGATTTTAGTTTCATTGTCATATCTATATAAATTTTCTATTTTCGTCAAAATTTTCTTTTAGATTAAACTGATTGTTATTTTCGAATCAATATTTCTTATTATTTATTCAAGACTTTCAAATTTTTCCCACTACTTACATTAACAATATAAACTCCTTTTTGATTTAAAGTCTTTGACCATGTATTTCCTGCAGCAATGCCCGAAGCAATGATGCGTCCCGTCAAATCCAGCACCCGAACTTTATCGCCCAGATTCAGATTTTTAACCGTTAAAATATTATTATCGACGTAAGCGTAAATTTCATCCGGAGCTACCTGATCGATGGATGTTATACTCTTTTCACTATTATTCAGGAATAAAACAAAACGATCTTCCGTGTAAGTAGCGGCGCTAACTTTGAAAGTATACTCGGAATTATTTAACAATTCGGTTTGCGTGTTGGTTGTTTTATCCCATAAAATAGCGCTTTTGACCGTTTCATTTGTTATTTCTTTCAGAGAAAAAACGTAATCGCCTGCAGTCGGAATATTCACGCCCAAGGTAATTTCATTATATCCTGACGGCAAACAATTAATAAAGGTCTGATTTGCTGCATTATTATCATTTAATACCGAAGACCATAAAATAGGCACTACCGTACTTTGCGTATTCACTACAATGGCGTCGCCCTCTGAAGATTTGAAAGTTTTGCTGTAACTATTATTAATCCTGAAATAAGTCTTTGTAGTGTAAGTATTATCTTTTACATTTGTTAGTTGCAATTTTAACAAGTCGTGAGAAAGAATGGATGAAGACCGGAAAACAGGATTCATAGCATCAAGAGAAAGTCCCGTAGCCGCACTGTTCCCAAGATAAGCAAACCCGCCTGGAGGATTAGCAGCCCTTTTAAATACAGTATCAGTTAATGCTGTTGTTTTTACAAAAAACAGGGCATAAGGTCGTATAGTCCCTGTTTCATCTTCCGGATTTAACTGACTCCACAAAGTTGAATAAGCATTGGTAGGGTCATAAAAGCCATTCAATTTATAATAAATGACACCCGGTGAATCACCTTCCATATAATCAATTGTATTTTTGTTGGCAAAATAATTGGTTGAATTTAAACTTCCAATTGCATTCCAACCTTCTGAATTATCTGTTGTAAAAAATCCTACCGGAGATCTTTTAAAAGTAAGATTTATTCCTTTTAATTGACGGTTAAATAAAGTATCAATATCAGTTTGATTTTTTGCATAAAAGTCAACACTAAAGCGTCCCAAATAACCACCGACTGTATCCGTATTAACTGTTGCATCGCCATGGCCACTACCCGCGACAAAAGTTTCAGGTGTTAATTTATTAAATCTAACAGCAACACGATAACCTATACCTTTATGTAATACTTGCTGTTCAGATGTAAGTGACGAATAAGCCGGAAGACTCACCCAATTAACTTCATCATTTACACCTCTGTCTGCTCTGCTTTGTGCATCATAATATTGAATATAATAATCGGTATAATATACCAATGGTTTTCCGGTTAGCGGGTTTACCACTCCGGATTGTAGATCCACATCAAATGGAAATGCCATCTCATACCACCAATAATGTTTTGGAAAAACTTTTCTTACAGCCGCTCCTTTCGCCCTCACACTGTCTTTAGTTGAAATCGCCTGGTTTCTTAATAATCCGTCTATCGTTTCATTGGAATAAAAAATAATCGTATCTCCACTCACGTCAAACTTTCCATGGTTATCCACTTTTGCAAAACTACCCGCTGAATCGACTTTCAAATGCACAGGTCCTATCGATTTCATAACGCCGTTGTCATTGACATAAACGTTACCTAATACTGTCATCGGAACACCTTGACCGTTAGTCCATTGGCTAAATAAAGTTAAACTGATAACAGATGATACAAAAATAGTAATCAATCTTTTCATACGTCTTAATTTATGTTTATTTATTTGTACTTTTATAATTTAGAATAATATCTGATAATATGTTTGCTCTTTGAATTTCCATACTGTCTGTAACATCAACGTCAAATTCACTTTTTAAGTCCGGAATAACCAATGAAACATTTTTTGGAATATTAATTGGCGACTTTAGTTTATCTATATTCGCTTTATAAATGTATATCCAAAAGACAGGATTTCCATAATGTTGTTGAGCTAATACCGTAAGATCAATTGATTCACTTACATTCGGTAAAGCTAATGACGACTGTTCTTCAGCTTTTTTTAAATGCCGCGAGTGAATTGTTACTCCTATAATTACTACAACAGAAATTACCGCAACGATTACTAATATGATTCCACTAATATTTCTTGATTTTGGTATCTCAATTTCATCTTGAGGTTTAACCGAATCAATTGTCAGCGGTTTCTTTATTTCAGTAGATTTCGGAGGTATGATAGGCCCTTTTGTTTCAGACCTTTTATTATATCCCCTTTCGTTATCATCTATTTTAGTTATTGCTTCCCCTGTTTTTACTTTCTCTAATGTTATATTAGGATTTACTTCTTTTTCGCTTGGTTCTGTCTCTACCTTCTCTCCTTTTTCATCTTTTGCGTCTTCCCCTTCTTTACTTATCGACTTTCGTAAATAAGAAGAAGGTAGATATGAAATATGAACTTCACCATTTTCTCGTTTAATTGGACGAAAAATACCAACTTTTGGAAGATTGACAATTTTTCCTTCTTTTAAAGGAAGAGATATAAGACTATAAATAAGATTGATACCTCTTTTTTCTTTTTCTCCTGTAGCCGGCATTATTTCCAAAAATGAGTCGCTAACACTACTTGGTTTAAATAAAACCGTGCGTCGCTCCCCAAAAATTTTCAATTCCAGATGGCCAAAATCAGGAATTATGACGCTCTCTCCCCGCAAAAGGGTGTCTATTATGAATGATTCCATAGTAGTTGCCTTTGTATTCTCAAGAGTTGAACTAACTTTTGCCGTCATTTTCCATTTGATTAAATCTAAAAAAATAAAATTTATAAAAATATACAGTAATCGAATAAAGACGCTTTCATCTTTATCCCCGCTGGGAGATAAAATCAAGTTCCCTTTCAATAAAAGGAATGTCTTCTTCTTGTATTCTTGTTTGTAAATCGGATATAGCTAAATTTAACGAATTCAAATAATCGGCTTTATAGTCCTCATAGATTTCATCCATTAAACCTTGATCTTCGTATAAAGAAGTAACTTCATCCTCAAATTTTTGGAATAATACTTTGAAATCCGTTTCAAATCCGTTTAATACAGATAAAAAACTCTCTAACACGCTTTTCTGATGAGCGAATGATGTTTGTCGTGCCATAGAAAACAAAATAAAAGTTATTAAATATTAATATTTTTGCACCTCCTGAAAAAACTCAACAAAGGTAATGTCATTTAAATAATAGTTATTCATATATTTTTACCGTTTTGACATATATTTTTACCGTTTTGAGTTATCTATTTATTATTTTGTTCTTTTCCAATATTACGGTGGGTGAGGCGCCCAATTGTGTTTTACAGAAAACCGAAAAATGTTGGTAAGACGAAAATTTATATTCGTTGGCAATTTCTTGTAGGGATTTGATCCCTTGCTTAATCTCGGCAAGAATTTGTTTTGCTTTTTGCTTTTGCATCCACTTATAGGGTGAATCATTAAAACACTTTTGGAATTTTTTAATAAATCCTGATGTGGAATAGTTCGCCAATTTTGCTAATTCTTGAACATTTTTTGTATGTAAATAATTACTCACCACCCAATTTTTGAATTGTATATCTTTCGATAAAATACACTGCAAAAACTGTACCAAATCATCTTGCGAATAGTAGTGAAAAAGTAAAAAAAATAACTCTTGCCGCTTTAGCTCAAAAAAATCCGGAGAGTAAATTCCTTCTTTCAGGTATAAATCCAACAAAGATAGAAAATTAAGAATTGTTTTCTTAATAGGTAATTCAAAAAATCTATCAGAAATGTTGCTATCATCCGAAATTAATTTTTCAATCCATTTTTGTTCATTATACCATGCTTCCATCGGAACATGACAGATAATGATGTGCGTTTGCTCTCCTGTGATAATTTCATAAGAATCATCAACCTGAACCATAACCATTTCCTGAGAAAAGACAGTGTGTGTTTCCACGCCGTTTATACTGAAACGCAGATTTCCTATTTTAACAAAAAAAATCACCACATTGGGCAATAATTCACTTTTTACCCAATAACCTTTAGGTAAAAACAAACTTTTCCAAATCTTCTGATGCTTTAATGTTTCCCCAATACTCTCTTTCTCCATTAATCAATATAATCGATCGTTTCTTCGCCTATTAGTTGTCGTAATGTATTTTTTAATTTAATATATTGAATAAACAAGTCATGTTCGGCGATATGCTCATTATCGTGCATCGGACTTTTAAAGTAGAATGATAACCATGATTGTATTCCACTCAACCCGGCACGCTTAGCCAAGTCGGAGAATAATACCAAATCCAGACAAAGCGGAGCTGCTAAAATGGAATCACGGCATAGAAAATCGACTTTCAATTGCATCGGATAGCCTAACCATCCGAAAATATCAATATTATCCCATCCTTCTTTGTTGTCTTTTCGAGGCGGATAGTAATTGATTCGCACCTTATGATAAATGTCTCCGTATAGCTGTGGATAAAGGTCGGGTTGTAGAATGTTATCGATGACCGATAACTTGGATTCTTCTTTAGTTTTGAAAGAGCCGGGGTCGTCTAAAACTTCTCCGTCCCTGTTACCCAAAATATTTGTGGAAAACCAGCCGCTCAAACCTAACATACGGGTTTTCAACATGGGCGAAAGTACTGTTTTCAACATGGTTTGACCTGTCTTGAAATCTTTTCCGCAAATCGGAGTCTGTGTCTGCGCCGAGAAATCCCACATAGCCGGCATATCAACTGTTAAGTTCGGGGCGCCGCTTATATAGGGAATACCTTCTTCCAAACAGGCATAAGCATAAATCATGGAAGGAGCTATTTCGGGGCTGTTTTCTTTCATCGCTTGTTGCAAATCGGGAAGCGTTTTATGTACATCGCTGATTTGAGTATATACTTCTGTGCTTCCGCACCAGATGCACACGATTCTATCCAAATGGTTGTTTACTTTAAATGCTTGAATATCTTTGCGCAGCGCTTCTTTCAAATCCCATTTGGTCGGAGCTTCTTTTACCCATGTACCATGCAAACGTTTTACAAAATTTTGATCAAATACGGCTTTCATCGGTTTCAGGGCTTGCATTTCACCTTTTACCTTATCCAAGTCGTCAATTGTCAACACTTCTGCATGGCGAGCCGCTTCATAGGCATTGTCTTCAAAAATATCCCATCCCCCAAAAACAATATCATTCAAATTTGCCAAGGGCACAATATCTTTGATTTTTAAGAAGCGGTTTTCTTCTCTTTTCCCTAATCGGATGGTAGCCAATTGAGTAATAGAACCAACGGGTATCCCCAATCCTTTACGGGCAATGAATGTGCCAGCGATAAACGTTGTAGCTACGGCTCCGCCTATTCCTATAACAAGCACTCCAAGTTTGCCCTGTGCATCTTTTATTTGCATTTTTTCCATATTATTTTATATTATTTAGATAAATTACAATTTTTTATATTTTTGAAATAATTCATTCAAAATTATAATAATTTTTTAACGGCAAAGTTATGAAATTTTTAATAAACAAACAATGTTATATCTAAAATTTGGACTGATTTTTTAAAATTCATTCGGTTTCATTGACTGTATGTGAAAAATTATTACTTTTGTAATTCGTTTTTACTATTAAAATGGAGAAAATTACAGCGATTATTAATCCTGTTTCAGGAACAGCTTCAAAAAAACGTATTCCGGATTTACTGGATCAATATATTCCTTCGGATCGATTTGATAAACAGTTTTTTTTCACAGAATACAGAGGTCATGCGTTTGAATTGGCAACTAAAGCAGTCAAGGAGAAAGCCGATTACGTGATTGCTGTCGGCGGCGATGGGACCGTTAACGAAGTAGCGCGGGCGCTGGTTGACTCTACTTCCGTGTTAGGAATTGTACCTATGGGTTCAGGCAACGGCTTGGCAAGAGATTTGGCTATACCGATGGATAGTCGCAAAGCATTGGAAGTGATACTGGAACGTAAAATAAGAACTATCGATTATTGCAAAGCAAATAATCGTATTTTTTTCTGTACGTGCGGCGTTGGTTTCGACGCTTCTGTCAGCGAGCGTTTTGCTAAGGAGAAGCACCGAGGACCTTTTTCTTATATGAGGAGCGTCCTTGCCGAATATATGCAATTCAAACCGGATACCTATGAAATTGTTTTTGAAAACGAGGTTCTTAGCCGGAAAGCTTTTTTAGTGACTTGCGCAAATGCGTCTCAATACGGAAATAATGCATATATTGCGCCGCAAGCCGATATGAACGACGGAATGCTGGACGTTGCCATCCTTTCGCCGTTCTCTCCTTTAGATGTCGGACATATTCTGGTTCAAATGTTTACGAAGCAAATAACAAAAAACCGAAAGTTACAATATTACCGGTCTAAAAAGTTGTCATTGAGGAGAGCAAATCCGGGAATCGTGCATATCGACGGAGAACCCGTATATATGGACGACGTCATTTCGCTGGAGGTTTTCCATAACGGACTGAATGTGATTGTTCCGCCGGATCCGGTTCCGCCGGTATATAGCGTAACTTCTTTTTTAAAAAATCTTTCATACTGGTGGAAAAAAACAATCGAATGAAACAAAAAAATCTTTTTCATATTATCATTTCAACCGGATTTGGTTCAGGCTATTTTCCCGTAGCGCCAGGAACTGCAGGCGCAGTTTTGGCAACCGCTATCTGGCTGGGCTTATCTTTAGTTCTTCCGTTTTACCATTTATTAATTGCAACTGCTTTATTGATTTTCCTGTTTACTTTTCTTGGCGTCTGGTCGTCGGGAATCATGGAAAACTATTGGGGAAAAGACCCGTCAAAGGTAGTGATAGACGAAATGGTCGGAGTGTGGATTCCGCTTCTTGCAGTCAATAACGAAAATAAACACTATCTTTATTATGCACTTGCCGCCTTACTCTTATTTCGTTTATTCGATATATTTAAACCATTAGGTATAAGAAAAGTAGAAGCATTTAAAGGCGGATGGGGAATTATGCTCGACGATATATTGGCGGGATTATACAGTTTATTCATTTTATACGGAATAAAATGCTTCGTTGGATAAAAAAAGGCGCTAAGACGATTTCCGACAAAGGAGGTATTTTTACTTTCCTCCGCGCTCAATTATCGTCTCAATTGGCAAGTATCACTGATTTCATGGTTACTATTGCGTTAGCCAACGTGTTGGCTTATCTGTTTCATAAGCCTGAAGACTTTTATGTTTTGAGGGCTACTTTTATCGGACAGGTTTGCGGAGGAATTACGAATTGTTTCGTCAATTACCGGTGGACTTTCAAAGCCAAAGATATAAAAAAACGCTATGTCGTGCTTCGTTACCTGCCGGTATGGGGAGCAAGCCTTTTTTTAAATACAGCAGGGACTGTTTTTTTTACGGATTTAATAACCCGGATTCCATGGATTATGGATCATTCCGGTCCTTTCCGCACCAATATTTTTATTTTGCCTAAAATTTTTGTTTCATTGGCTGTCGGATTTGCGTGGAATTACAATATGCACAGGTTATTTGTTTATAAAAATTTAAATTTGAAACGGTTTTTCAATCGAATAATGAATAAAACAACAGATAATACAAAATAATTCAGTAATTTTGAATTCAAATAATTGCACATTCAGAAATAAGTAATTCAGTATAAATAACTTAGATTCAATGAAAGTAAGAGATATTGCACAGCAAACAATTTATAAGGTCATTAATCCCATTGTACACCTGCTAATTAAATTGGGAGTTACTCCTAATTTCGTTACGGGAACCGGTTTATTTTTTAA
>Ga0123354_10009634_pt1 | contig 14822 bp, 9 predicted proteins | sample TergutLab28metaG_2_FD_97872 | JGI IMG/M metagenome (GOLD analysis project Ga0123354, IMG submission 97872) | Labiotermes labralis P4 segment gut microbial communities from Petit-Saut dam, French Guiana - Lab288 P4 | ecosystem: Host-associated > Arthropoda: Insects > Digestive system > Gut ...
CGGGCAGCGAGGGCGAAGGGACGACAACAGCTTATAATTATCAAGACATTCGCGACGACCGGGTATTGACTTACTTTGATTTGCCGCGGGGAAAACGCATGACAATTAAAGTTCGCCTGCAAGCGTCCTACATCGGCACATTTGTTTTGCCGGCGGTTCAATGTGAAGCGATGTACGACACTTCGGCGCAAGCAAAGACGACAGCGGGGAAAGTACAGGTGAAATAGGAACCGGTTATCAACGTGAAAGTACTTCTCTCTTAAAAATCAATTAAATACTTAATTCATAGTATATATCTTCAGATTGCGGACAAGGATATAGTATTGACCGGTACAGTCTCCATGTACAAGACCTACATATACGGTTTTACCCTTATAGGCAGTCATGTCGATAGATACGTCGGTAAAATTCTTACTGCGGTTGGCATCCGTCAATTCCGTCCAATCCTGAAGAACATCGGCATTCCGGCAGTTATCAAAAGTAATCTCATTTTCCGAAATAATCACTTTATAGTGTTCTTTGTAATCCGTACCGTTAGCGCCGGCGGCAACCTGGAAGGCAAGCGTGACGTTTGGCGCATCGGCGGGAATATTGGTAATAGCAGGACTAATCAAGTAATTTTCCGGGTTCACATCACCTTCATCGTCAAGATAGGAATCAGAAGTGATAGAAGGCGGATTGCCATACCAATTCCAACTGTAACCGTCTCCGTCTTTGTCTATATTTGTCCATCCACGGTCGAAGGGATCGGTAGAGAAGTCTTCTGAAAACCAGATAGTTGCATTTGGGACTACCACTGTTTGCTCATTACTGTAAGTAACACCGATGGCGTTTTTAGCAAAAGCGCGTATATAGTAGGTTCCACCGGCTTCCAAATCGAGACTGGCCGAGAAGGAAGTGAAGACATTAGAGAGATCAGCCGCAACTTCAACCACATTGTTATCTATGGTGGGATTAGCGCTTGTCCCGTAGCAAAAACCGCGTTTCACCACATTCACACCGCCGTCATTAGTAATAATGGAAGAAACAGCCGCTCCCCCCGGTGAAACATCGCCTACCGACAAAGTACCTATTACAGGTGCAGTAACCGACACCGGATTTTCCGCAGAACCAAGACGTATATCGGCTAATATCAATGCATATACATCGCTGCAATCGTAGTGCACCCATGCAACATAAACATCCTTACCTACGTATTTGCTCATATCGACCGAGCGATTTAGTAATGTCCTTCCGGCATCGGTATCCAATGTTTCTTCAAATACCACATCGCCGTTTGAAGCACAATTATCTTCGGTGAATTTTGCGGTGGCAACCACCACTTTATAGTGCTCTTCCACATATTCGTTATTTGCTGATCCTATATTCCACTCTAATTTCGGGTTGGTGCCGGAAATAGTGATTTTAGGACTAATCAGGAAATTGTAAGGCTCTAAAGCTCCTGCATCCTCATCCCAGGAATCGGAAATAGCGCCGATAAACCTGCTGTCGTTGTAAGAACGCCACTGAAAGCCATCGCCGTCATGGTCGATCAACTGCCAATATTGCGGGGGAAATGTAGTTTCGTTAAAACGTTCCATGAAAGGAAGCGTCAAAGCTAACTGTCCTCCCGTGGTAAAGCTGCGTTCATCACCGTAGACAGTTCCGTCCGTGCTGGTGGCATAAGCTTTTACATAATAAACTTTTCCGGATGTCAGTCCTGTTAAAGTCACTGTAAAGCTGCTTTGGTTTTGTCCTCCGTCGGCTTTAACTTTATTATTTGTAATAGTAGGATTTGCCTCCGTATTCCAACAGATACCGAACTCGATAAGAGTTCCGCTATACACCACTGCGCCACCGGCGGTTGCACCGTCTTCGGTAATGTTAGTCACTGCTGCCGTTTGCACCACAGGAGGCGAAACGGGTTCTTGATCCTTTTCTTTGCAGGCCTGCAACATGATAGAAGCAATGCCGGCGATCATCATAAATAAATAAATTTTTTTCATGTCATTGTATATTAAAAAATTAATGTGTATATACGCTTAAATTACGCACCAAAATATAGTATTGGTCGGTGCAGTCTCCATGAACAAGACCTATATATACGGTTTTACCCTTATAAGCAGTCATGTCGATAGATACATCGGTAAATTTTTTACTGCTATTGGCTTCTGTTAATTCCGTCCAATCCTGAAGAACATCGGCGTTCCGGCAGTTATCAAAAGTAATCTCATTATCCGAAATAATCACTTTATACTTATCTCTATAATCGTTAGAGGCGCCGTCGGCAACCTGGAAGTCAAGCGTTACGTTCTGCGCATCGGCGGGAATGGTAATCGCGGGGCTTATCAGGTAATTTTCGGGGAACACCGGACCGACGCCGTCGAGATAGGAATCGGAAGTGATAGAAGGCGGATTGCCATACCAATTCCAACTGTAACCGTCTCCGTCTTTGTCAATATTTGTCCACCCGCGGGTGAAGGGATCGGTAGCAAAACTTTCGTCCAGCAAGATGGCCTTATCTACCGGAGTCTGGTAACGAAGCAACGCCGTCGGCTTGTTTGCCTGAAGATTTTCACTGTCTTCCAATATAAAAAAGATTCGGGCGCCTCCTTTTTGTATAACTTTGATGGGGATTACTCCAAACTGACTGTTTGGAGCAATGGTAAAAGAGCCTCTTCCGTAAGTTTGGTCAAAAGTGACGCCTGACAATCCGTCGAAAGAATAATCTTCGTTGTATTTTCCGGTTGCCAAAATCGTCTGGTACTCTCCCTGCGTAGCGTCAGCCGGTAAATCGGACACATACCGGTCAAGATTGACAAGATAGAATATCTGGTCGGCAAGTCTGAAATTCACGGTAAGCGGTTCCGATCGGGCAAGCCCGATTAATTGTACGCCTATCGAGTCTTGTCCTATTCCGAGCGCTGTTTTAGCAATTCCCGAAGGAGATGCGGTTTGTCCGTATTGGTCGGGACAAAATTCCACATACAGCGGGCCATTATAGCTGCGGTCTTCTAATTTACAGGAAGATAAGCAGCCCAATGCACCTAAAATAAACAGGATGATATATATTTTCTTCATATTTTTCAATTATTTATATTTGTCATTATGATGTTAATATCCGGGATTGTTTATTAAATTTTCATTTACGTCCATTTCGGTTTGCGGAATTCCTGCTACTACCTTGAAATCGGTATAAGGCAAAGTTACGCTTGGCGGTTCTTTTGTAATATCCATACCTAAGCGCTTGAGGTCGAAAAAGCGATGTCCCTCAAAGCAGAGTTCCAACCGGCGTTCTTTTTGAACTGCTGCTGGAAGGGCTCCGTTGCCGGCAGTGGAAGCGGCTAAGCCGCGAGCTTCACGCAAAGCGTCTATATCGTTCCTGGCGGTGGTATAGTCGGGCGCAGATAGGTTTAAACTGGCTTCGGCGCGAATTAAATACATTTCTGAAATTCGGATTAAGGCAATATTATCCTGCCCAAACGCGCCTTGCCAACTGTTAAATTTAGTCGTCCACCAGACCTTGTTACCGCGGGAAATGACTTTCCGCATCATCGTCAATCTTTTATCTCCGGTTTCGAATTGAGCGAGCAGATTGTTTGCAATAATGAGTTCTCCTTCGCCGGAACCTTGTCCGTCGCCATAACCATCCGCGTCACGATATCCGTCATCCACAGTGGCATACATGGCGTGGAGGGAACTGGAGCCTAAAGCTTCCGCAGCAGAAAAACGCAATTCGAAAATAGATTCCACCCCATTAGTGTACAAGTCTTTATAATCACCTGTATATAAAACTGGATTCTTTTGGTCTATCACCCAGGTTGCCGCAGTAATGGCATCCTGCCATTTGGATTCGTACAGGTAGGCGCGAGCCAGCAGCGCTTTAGCGGCATACGAGGTGGGGCGTTGGGGAAAGTTTCCGGCATCGTTGTTCTGCAACAAGCTAAAAGCCTCGTTCAGGTCGCTTTCTATCTGGGTCCATATATCGTAAATAGTATTTCTGGATGGATATGCATCCGGCCCCATGGTGACAATCGGTTCGGTTACTAAAGGAACGCCTAAGTCGAAATTGTTCACCAAATATCCGGGTTCGCGCGAATAGGCGCGAAGCAAATCAAAATACATCAGACCGCGCACAAAAAGGGCTTCACCCTTAATTTTGTCTCGATTTCCCTCCTGTCCCTGACCGACATTCACTTTGTCAATGGCTGAAATCACGTCGTTGGTAACGGCAATCACCTGGTAAGCATAGCTCCAAATATTGCACCCGGAACCAATAATATTGCGGTAATCATCACGATATATGTATCCTCCCTGAGCCATGCCGCAATTGTCGGCTAAAATTTCAGGCACACAAATCATGTCGCAACCGTAAAAGGAAGTGTTCTGCATCAAGTCGAATGCGCCCATCAAAAGACTTTCGTTACCACTGATAGTAGCAAGCGCTTCGTCTTCGGGAAGGGCGTCTTTGGGATCGATTTTCAGCAAATCTTTGCACGATACGCAAAAGGTAAAGGCAATAAGCATCAATAGATATATTTTCTTTTTCATCATTTTACAAATTTAAAAGTTAATTTTAATTCCAAAATTAAATGAGCGCGACTGTGGATACGTACCCTCGTCAACGCCGGCAAATTCGGGATCGTTGCCTGGGTAGGTAGTTGTCGTCCATAAATTATAGGATTGTGCGTAAAGTTGTACCGAACTCATGGATAATTTATTAGTCCATTTGTGCGGTAAGGTGTAATTGATCGACGCCATTTTCAACTTAATGTAATCCGTTTTTTCATATAGCCAATTGGAATCTCCGCTCGTCATAGAATTAGTATTCATAGGATAAGCTGCTCCCGGATAGTCAGCGTTAAGCACCGGTTTAGCTATTCCGGTGAGGTCGCCTGGTTTTTTCCAATAGTTGTCATAGATGTAGCGATACATATTCATATCCCCATCGTAATAGCCCAACGACGCTTTATCATCCCATTTTGCACGGGCGCCCTGTTGGAACTGGAAAGTAAACGACAACTCAAAGCCTGCATAAGAGAGGGTATTGCTAAAACCTCCAAAGAAAGTGGGGTCGGTGCCGCAGGTCCAAATTCTGTCCTCGGGGCGGGGCGTGTAGGTGATATAACCGTCTTTATCGTAGAACATAGGGCGCCCGTCGCTGGGATTGACGCCGGCATAGTTGAATACCTGCGATGAAGTTGTCGATTCTCCTACTTTATAACTGCCTACCACACTAAGATTATCAATGAGGGAGGTTACTTCGTTTTTGGTAAAGGAAAAATTCAGACTGGATGTCCAGAGAAACTTTCCGCTCCTGATATTCTCCGTATTAATCAAAAACTCCAAACCCCGGTTTCGGATTCCGCCGATGTTGGAAGGCATGGTAGAAAAGCCCGTAGTGGTTGGTATCGGACGATAATATAGTAAATTTTTGGTATCCGTATTATAAGCGTCAATATCTAAAGATATCCGGTTTTTAAAGAGTTGAGCCGACAATCCGACATTGGAAGAATGGCTCTCTTCCCAGGTAAGTTCATCGTTACCGATAGCGCTTGGAATAATAGCGGCTTGACCGTCATACTCCCCCTTTCCCTGATAGAGACGGCGGGCGATAAAATCGTCTATATTGGAGTTTCCTGTTACCCCGTAACTCGCTTTGAGTTTGAGGTCATTGATAAAGGTAAGCTTTTGCATGAAATTCTCTCCGCTGATGCGCCAGGCGCCGGAGATAGACGGAAAAGTTCCGTACTGTTTGCCGGTTCCAAAACGGGAAGAACCGTCTCGGCGAACTGTTGCGGAGAAGATATATCTGTCTTTAAGTATATAACCCAAACGGGCGAAGATACTTGCTGTTTTCCATCCTGTATAAGTTTCGGACACATTCACCGGAGTTGCCGTAGAACTCAACAGTTGCATTTCGGGATTCGGAACGCCATCTCCGGTTCCGCCGCTCCCCGTATATTCCGCTTCCACATAAGAAACGCCCAGCATGGCGCTAACACGATGGTCTGTACCGAAAACATTTTGGTAATTGAATACCTGGTCTGTCTGTATCCGGGTGCTTTGGTTGTTGCTTGCTTCCACCTCTCCATTGGTCGAAGCGCCGATTCGGGTACGCGGATCGTAAAACAGATGCTCACGCATTTCCAAATAATCAACGCCGAAGCTCGACTTAAAGGTGAATCCGGGTAAAATTTTAAAAGTAAGGTCGTTACTGCTTGTCCATTTATTTGTAATCCCTCGATAGTGGTTTAAATCAAGTTGCTGAACAATATTTTGTACGGTAGCTCCTTCCTCCGAAAGAGAGGGTATATAGTTCCCGTTTTCGTCATAAATCGGGCTGGTAGGTAAAATCATCAAAGCGCCGCGGGAAGGATTCATACTTCTTGTTGACGATGGCTGTTGCTGATTAACGTTACTGAAATTATTATAGGTCGAAAACTCCAGCCATTTGTATATTTCGTAAGTCAGATTCAAGCGGGCTGATATACGTTTAAACCAGGTAAAGTTCATGCTGCCGTCATCGCCGGTATAGCCGAATGAAGTAAAAAAGGTGGTTTTCTTATCTCCTCCGGACATACTTAATTGGTAATCCTGTGTATTTCCGGTGCCGAATACCGCTTTGAACCAATCGTAGTTAGGCGCGTTGGAAAAACCGTTATCGCCCCAGCCGCGACTTTGATAATCGGCTAACAGTTTCAAATAATCGTCGTTGCTCTGGTTTTTACGCAACAACAAGTTCCATTCGGCAAGTTGAGTACCGTTAAGGGTAGGCACCCGTCGAGCAACATTTTGGAAGCCGTAGGACGCTTTAAAAGAAAGTTTTGTATTTCCGGCCGCTCCTTTTTTGGTAGTGATAAAAACGACTCCATTGGCGGCCTGAGCGCCGTAAATGGAAGCGGAGGCGCCGTCCTTCAAAATATCAATGCTTTCAATGTCGTCTATATTTAATCCTGCTAGGGCATCTGTGCTGGTGAGAATTCCGCTGCCTTGCGCACCGGTCGTTACTTGTACTCCGTCAATAATAAAGAGCGGTGAAGTACTGGCATTCAAACTGCCGCGTCCGCGAATTAAGATGTTAACCGCGCCGCCGGGGGTTCCGGAGGCAGAAGTGATGTTCACTCCGGCTGCTTTTCCTTGCAGCGCTTTTTGAAAGTTATCCACCGAAGCTTTGGACAACTCATCGCTGCGAATATTGGATACTGCGCCGGCAACATTTTTCTTTTGCTCCGATCCGTATCCGATTACCACCACTTCGTTCAAAGCTGTGCTCGAAGAACGTAAAGTTATCGATACCGTTGGTGCAACCGACACTTCTTGCTCTGTCATTCCCAAGAAATGAACCACTAAAGTCTGTGCCGACGCCGGAACATTTAAGCTGAACTTTCCGTTTATATCGGTTGATGTACCAATCGTAGCATTTCCTTTCACGACCACAGATGCGCCGACTACCGGTTCACCGGACTCATCTGTGACTGTTCCCGACACAGGTTTGTCTTGAGCGATCGCTAACCCTATGCCTATTAAAAAGCATGAGAACAATAAAATCAATCTTTTCATATTAATCATATATATTTAAGTATTCTGTTCTTGATAGTTAATGTATGGTATAATGATCTCCGGATAACAAAATGCGCAGGCTAATCCAATCGGCCGATAAGTTCCCTTTTTCATCGGTGCGGGGCGGAGTTGCGAAGTGAGGTTCAAAAACCATCACGCTTCCATCACCCAGCACTTCAAAGGATCCTTTTCCGTCGACAATAATGGCGGTAGATTCGTCTATCCCAATACCCGGCATTTGATGTGTTATGACCAATTCGAGCAGCCGGTTTTCCCGTTTGCGCCGGATGAAATGCTGGTCGATAATGGCGGAATCTATAAAGCCAAAACCTTCTGTCGTAACAGTATTGTCTTTTTTTATCAAAGGAAAAGCAACCGCTTCATCTTTATTAATGGCTTCTTCTCCGGTAATCATAATTTTACTCATTACAGCCGCTCCGGCGCTGGTGCCTCCGACTACGCCACCCTGACGGTATATCTCTTTAATTCGCTCTAAAAATTTTGTACCGAGCAGCATATCGGTCAGGCGAAGCTGGTCGCCGCCGGAAAAGAAAACGCCTGTTACGCCGTCTAATTTTGCTAAGTTTTCATCAAGGTCTGCTTGTCCTTTCTCAAAAAGGACATAATTAGCCTGACATCCCAAATTCCGAAAATCTTCCGCCTGAGCGGATCCTATTTCTTCCGTATATTCACTGGCAAAAGGAATTACTAAAATTTTAGCGCCGGCTCCTCCGGCAAGAGCTATAAAACGCTCTAACAGTTGAGGGGTTCTATCGCCTCCTCCAATAATGAATAAATGTCCTTTGGCAAGAGAAGCCGGTTGTTTGCTTGTAGTAGAAGAACAAGAGAAAAACAAACTCAGCGCTAATAGCCAGTATAGTGATGAATATTTTTTATTTTGCATATTATGTAGGTTAAGCAAATTATACATAAAATTACTTTTGAAAAGAAGATTTTCTTTACGAGACCTATTTAAAATAGGAAAAAAATATTAAATGAGCCGGATCATAACGATTATTTTTTAATTAGTTCCATAGCGATTCTAGCGCTGTTTTCCAAATCTTCCAGCAAGATGAACTCTTCGTTGGAATGAGGATTTTGAGCGCCTGTTCCCAAATTTATCGTTTTTATTCCTTTTGCGTTTAAAGAGTTGGCATCGCTCCCTCCCCACGAGGTGCAGGGCTTGGCTTCGAGGTCAAGGAGCTCCATCACCTTTTGCAACCTTTGAAATTCCGCATCCTGATGGCTAATATGGTAAGGCTTGAAATCCCAACGGATATCTACTTCGACTTTTCCTCCGTATGAGGCAGCCGCTTCTTCAAAATGACGCTTAATGACAGCCGCTTCTTTTTCCACTGTCGCCGGGTCTTTTGAACGAATTTCCCCTTCCAGCTCAACTTTTTCAGGCACAACGTTGGTGGCTGTTCCTCCTTTAATAATGCCGATATTTGCTGTAGTGTCCGCATTGATTCGTCCGAAAGGAAATTTCGATAAAGCTTTCGTGGCAATTTGTATGGCATTTATTCCTTTTTCGGGAGCAATACCCGAATGAGAAGCTTTTCCGTAAATGGTTATAAAGAGCGTCACGGCTCCGCAGGATTCATTTACAAAAGAACCGGCCGGCAAATAAGAATCAAAAACAAATCCTGATTTTATATTCGAATCCAACATCAGGTTTTGAGAACCCAATAACGTGGTTTCTTCGCAAGTAGTAAAGACAAGGGTGAGCGGGCGAACGGGAATGTTTGATGTAATCGCTTTTTTTAAGGCGAATAAAAGCGCCGACATTCCGGCGCGATCATCTACGCCCAAAACGGTGGAACCATCCGATGTGATACGGTCTTCTAAAAATACCGGTTTCACATTTTTAGTCGGCCGCGCTGTGTCCATGTGGCAAAGGAGTACAAAATCTCCTCCTCCATGTACCTTGCAGATAACATTTCCGGTATTACAGCTTGTAACAGCAGCCGAATCGTCTGTGTATGGCTTCAATCCAAGATCGGTCAAAAAATGGATAATATAATCGGCTACCGCTTTTTCATTCCCGGAAACGCTGTCTATAGCAATAAGCTCAAGAAAGAGAGCTTGTAATGAGTTATCTGTTGTCATTGATATTGTATGTGAAATTACTCAAATTACTACTAATTTATTGTAAATTTTTTTCATTTGGCAAAGATAATAAATTTTTTAGTAAAGACAAGATTGTACAACAATTATTTAAAAAAGTTAATGGTTGAACGCTTTGTTTTAAATATTTTATTTATATTTGCGACTTCATTTTAATAGTATTAACTTATAAATAAGTAGTAAATAGTAAATTGTAAATTATAAAATGTAAATACGATGACGGAAAAAACTCAAAAACGACAAATCCCCCACACTTATGTTATCATCTTTGCCATCTTAGTTGTGATAACAATCATGACCTGGTTAATTCCTGCAGGAGAATACAGTCGCGCGTTAGTTACATTGGATTCGGGAGGCGCACGCACCATAGCAATTCCCGATTCTTATCACAGGGTAGAACAGTCGCCTCAAACCTGGCAATTATTATCCTCGTTTTTTCAGGGATTCGTCAACCAGTCGGGCATCGTTATGTTTATTCTTTTAATCGGCGGGGCATTTTGGATTCTTAACGCTTCCCGTTCCGTTGATGCTGGAATTTTATCTTTCCTGAAATTTACGCAGAAGTTTGAACGGTATCGCATATTCAAAATAATTGGTATCAATAATGTGGTAATGGTTTTAATCATGACCATGTTCAGCATGTTTGGCGCCGTTTTCGGCATGAGTGAAGAGACCATTGCTTTTGTGATTATAGTAATTCCCTTAGCCATTTCCATGGGTTACGATTCCATCACCGGGTTATGTATGGTGTACGTGGCCGCCCACCTCGGTTTTGCAGGTTCTATATTAAATCCGTTTACTGTTGGCATTGCACAACAATTATCAGGCTTGCCCATGTTTTCAGGAATCGGCTATCGGATATTTTGCTGGTTTGTGTTTAATGTTATCGGCTTTTCCCTCATTCTTCTTTGGGCAAAGAAGGTGAAAAAAAATCCGCAAAGCTCGCCTATGTATGCCTTAGATGAATATTGGCGGCAAAACCATAATGTGGAAGCCATGAATATTGAATACACGACTACGCCCTCAGCCTGGATATCGTTTGGCATCGCTGTATTAGCATTGATTCTTTTTTCCATAGCCCACCCCGTGTCGTTGATAAAAATTGGAAGCAGCGGTTTTCATTTTCCGGCAATACCATTAGGCACAGCGTTATTTGCAGTGTTTGCCTTGCTTGGCTTGCGGAAATCATATCATTTTTACAATCTCTCTTTACTTTTTGCCGTTATTTGGTTTCTTATCACAGGAGTGCTGGGATACGGTTGGTATATCAAAGAAATAGCAGCCCTGTTTTTTGCGCTGGGTCTATTGTCCGGAATAGCAGCCGGCAATACGCCTAATCAAATGACCAAGTTGTTCCTTGACGGGATGAAAGACATCCTTCCGGCAGCTTTGGTGGTGGGCTTGGCCGGTGGTACGATTGTCCTGCTCCAGGACGGCAAGATTATTGATACGATTATGTATGAATTGGCGAAATCAATGAATACAATAGGGAAAGCCGGCTCAATAGGTGTGATGTACCTTATTCAGACATGCCTGAACATTATTATTCCTTCAAGTACGGCGAAAGCTGCTTTAACCATGCCGATTATGGCGCCGTTCGCCGACCTTGTCAATATTTCGCGTCAGGCAATGGTGATGGCTTATCAAATTGGTGATGGATTCACCAATATGATAACGCCTACTTCCGGCGTACTGATTGGTTGCTTGGGTATAGCCCGTATTCCATACGATAAATGGTTCAAATGGGTATGGAAAGCTATATTGTTTTTTATCATCATAGGTTTTTTATTGCTTTTACCTACTATTTATATGTCTCTCAGCGGATTTTAATGATGTCGAAACTACGTTTATTTTCTTTTGCAGTACTGCTGCCGGCCATACTGTCTGTTTATGCTCAACCCGGATGGCAACCCGATCGACATGAGCTTGTCGGACCGCTTTATTTTCTTTCTTCCCCCTTGCTCGAAGGACGTGAAGCCGGTGAACGGGGTGGCAAAGTAGCAGCGGAATATATTGTTTCTATGATGACGCTGTACGGCTTGGCGCCTGCGGGGGATAACGCGGGATGGTTTCAGAATATGAATGTTAATGTGGAAGACAAAACCGTTTCTTATCGTAATGTATTGGGAATGATTCGAGGAATCGACACAACCAAGTATGTGGTGGTAGGCGCTCATTACGACCACTTAGGCATGCGGAATGATTCCATCTATGTGGGAGCAAACGATAATGCTTCGGGCGTATCGGGAATGCTGGCGCTGGCAAACCGATGGAGTAGCCGTAACGATCGCCCGCCCTATAACCTCATTTTTGCCGCTTGGGATGGCGAAGAGAAGGGTGATGTGGGAAGCCAATACTTTGTGCAGCAATTTTCTCCGGGCATCACGTCCGTTTTGTTTTACATGAATTTGGATATGATTGCGCGGAGCGATCCTAATGATACCCTCTGCAACATGCTGGATGTAGGTATTCTTGCAGGACGAACCGATATTAAGGCGATGGCTGAACGCAGCAACATCTCGTCCGGCGCCCGCTTAGTTCTCGATTTCTGGGAAACAGAGGGCGATGGCGAAAGCGACTATGTCCACTTTGCCGAAAACAAAATCCCGATTTTGACTTTCTTTGCCGGACTCAATGACGGTTACCATACGCCCGCAGATACCCGCGACAAGATTGACTGGGAGAAAATGCTTCGGGTGGTGAAATTGGCAAATGGTTGTCTTGAGGAATTTTTGAATATGCTCAAGTAACATCGAGGAGCTTTCTTTCAAGGTTCAAAAATTATAGATTTTCTTAAAAAACCTCCTTTAGTTCAATGTGCGTAATCTAAAAAATATTTAGTCCTGCAACAATTTGAATTGCAATAATGATGCCTTTAATTTATTTTCCTATGCCATGAGATTCGTTTCCCTTGCTCAAGAACTTCATTTATTTGATCCATGATGATGTGGAAATATTGTAATACATTTCGGTTTTTTCGTCAGTATTAAATCTAATTTTTTCTATTTTAAAATTACTCGGAGTTTTAAATCCATAAACAGTAAGGACTGCATCTTTTGGAAGAGTCATTGCTCCAACTCCAAAGGTTGCCGGTAGGTCCATTTGAGAACCTGCCCAAAATTGAGAGCCATTTGCCCATTTGACTGTACCTACAGAGTTGGAAAACATTGTAGCTTCAATTATCTGTTTACCGGATATCAATGCCAATGAGTAAAATTTAGTTTCGGTAACAGTCTTAAATTTCACACTGTCCTTGCTGAAACTGATTATTTCAAACACTCCATTGCTTTTCTTCTGAGATGAAGATTGCGCAAATAATTGTTGCCCAAAAGCAACGAATGCAATAACGCATATCAAAATTATTGCACTTTTTCTGTTTTTTAATACTTTCGTTTTCATATTTCTCTATTTTTTTATGCCTCTTGCAAGGTGGTTTATAATTAGTATCGCTTTGCAAAATTACGGATGCTTTTAATGCCCGTCAATCCCCCAAAAGAGTGAAAAAATAGTTAAGAAAAATCAAAGCCGAATGAATCTTCACTCTTTTGGGGGATTGACAGGCATTAAATAAAATTATACTTTTGTAAAATTTATTACTATTTATTATGAAACAGTTTCTTTTATTCGGTTTGCTATTATTGGCTACTTTACGGGGTACCTGTCAAACACAGGTTGCGGATTCGCTGGAAAATATACTGAAAACTCAGAAGTTAACAGCAGATGAACAGATGTCAAAATATATAGAGTTGTGTACTTTGTACCAGTTAAATGATAATGAAAAAAATCTATTCTATGCTGAAAAGGGATTGACTCTTGCTACGAAAGAAAAAAATAAACTCAGGATGGCAGAATTCAATAATTTTCAAGGAAGAGCTTATTCTAATGAAGCGAATTATAAAGATGCCCATAAATTTTTTAATACTGCTTTAAATTTGGCAATTGAGATAAAAAATAAGGATTTGGAAATTCAAACCTATGGGAATTTAGCTGTTTCACTTTGTAATAGTGGAGATTTAAAGACTGGAATTGAATATTATCAAAAAGCCCTTTCGTATTATGAAAGTATAGGAAAAGAAGAAAAAACTGCAACATGGTTAGCAAACATTGGAGGAACATATCGGCAATTGGGAGAATATGATTTGGCTACTAATTACTTGAAAAGAGCTGAAAGTATTGCCGAAAAAACGAATGATAAAAATACATTAATGAAAGCATATCCTTCTTTAGGAAACCTGTATAGGGAACAAGGAGAATTAGATAAAGCTATGGAATATGGGAAAAAAGCATTAAAGATTGCACAGGATATGCAGCATAAATGGGGAGAAGCAAATGCTTGTCAATCTTTAGCTGTCGTACTGATAGACAAGAAACAATATGATGAAGCGGAAAAATATGCTAATGAATGCCTTCGCATTGCAAAAGAAATAGATAATAAAAGACTGATTATAGTAGGTTGGAATCTCTTATCAAATGTATATATTTATCAAAATCGCTATAAAGAAGCAGAGATTGCAGCAAACGCAGCTTGGAAAACAGATTCTACCAATTTATATATAGGGCAGGATGTTCTTACGAATATCATCATTTCTAATATTTATTTGGAAAATAAGAATAAAGCGGAAGAATATTTAAATAAATATACTGATCTTAATGTTCAACTTAGAGAAAAAACTGTTCGCGAAAATCTAATGGAAATGGAAGTCAAATACGAAACCGAGAAGAAAGAACTCCGTATTGCTTCGCTGGAAAAAGAACGACAATTGTATGTCTGGTTGGGTATTGCCGGCGGTCTGTTGGCAATTTCGCTGGGTCTTGTGCTCTGGCAAACCGTGAGAAACGAACGAAAAAAACGGCAACTGATTGCCGCAAAATCCGTTCAGGACGGGGAAATGGGCGAAAGAGCGCGTATCGCCGACGACTTGCACGATCGCCTCGGCGGAAGTCTTTCGGCTGTGAAAATAGAGTTAAAGAACGCTGAAAATCTGCAAAATGTCAGCGATAAATTAGACGAGTGCATCAAGGAAATCCGTGAGATTACGCATAACCTGATGCCTCGTTCGTTACGTTCGTCCGGGATGAAAACAGCCTTGGAAGATTTTGCCGCCCAATTTCCAAACGTACATTTTCATTTCTTCGGTGAAGAAAAGCGAATC
>Ga0123354_10009635_pt1 | contig 14821 bp, 11 predicted proteins | sample TergutLab28metaG_2_FD_97872 | JGI IMG/M metagenome (GOLD analysis project Ga0123354, IMG submission 97872) | Labiotermes labralis P4 segment gut microbial communities from Petit-Saut dam, French Guiana - Lab288 P4 | ecosystem: Host-associated > Arthropoda: Insects > Digestive system > Gut ...
AAAAATTTTGTATTTTTATGATAGGAAATACTGCAATTTTTAAATTTTTTTCGGTACCCTTAAAATACGCCGGCTGGGGGTATTTTAAAGTTTAAATGGACGCCGGGCTGAAAGTGTTAAAAGTACCATTTTGTAAGATGGTTGGATCCTCCAAAATGTGTATGTGTATTTGAGTTAGTGTGAAGACAGTGTGAGTGGGTGAGTGAGGGAGTGTGTGTGTGTGTGTGAATGCATGTGCAAGCACACACATTTTTAAAGGTATCTTTTCATACTTTAGAAATTTTGCATGTCCGGATAATTCAATCTGTGAACCTTTGTTACTACAGTCCATACTTTCTCAACAAAAACAAAACCAAGCATAATGACTCCAAAATTATCTCTGATGTTTCCAGCCATGAACGTGATTATTTTTTGTTTCCCACTCATTGTAACATAACATTCTGACCATCACAAACCCAACACTGAAAAAACGTGGAAACTACAGTGCATGACTAATGAAGATCAAACGAATAAGACAAATCTGAATCATTCCATACCCCTGCAAGCATACAAATTTTAAACCTACTGCACTAATAATTTTAGGAGATGACATCCTGCTATGTTTTTATAAATCAATATATCAATGTATAATGCAGTAAACACAACTACCTTTTTTTATTATAAAGCCAATATCAGTTTTTACAATTTGCTGTATGCTGCAATAACTGTACATTTACCTTCCTTTTACACAATTGTTAATTTTCGACTCATAATGGCCTCTTAGGTTCATACACTTCACAAAATGTAAAAAAAACTGTTGTGTTGACTGAATTATTCTTTGATATACCATACTCACCTTGTCTGTAATAATCCACGGTAACTTTGGGAGGCAACTCAAAACTGCTTCTGAGAATTTGCTATGAGGAACATCATGTTCCAAAAGCAAAACTTCATTTTCTGTGTCCTTGTCACCAATTTTACCAAGAGCCCGTACAAAATGCCCCTAGAAGTATATCACATAACAGCTCAAACTAAGTTTAAAAATTACCTTTATTAATACTGTTACTTTGAATATATATTCTTTGGGCTCCAACAGCTCAATGATGGGTATTACAGTTTGTCCAGACTCATGAATCCAATATATATGGAACATGTAATGACTGATCAAAGTAATGATTTCATCTATGCAGAATATTATGTGAATCTGCCAACAAATTACAAATCTTCTAAAACTTACTTTCTCCACATTTTTAAAACCGTTATCTTACACACACACATCTCAAATATTTACCATACACACACCAAAATACACTGCACGTGTCCATGCACAAACACACACACACACACAATATTACTGCATGTGATATCATGAACAGAACAAATATATTCACTGTGGACCTATAAGATATTCTTTACAGAATTTTATTGTAACGTAATGCTAAAAGGCATTGTATTTACTTACCAGTGGATACCTAGAATTACGAGGCCAAGAATCAATAGCTATAATAATTCTCTGGCCACTTAAAGCATCTGCCTGTCGAGTCTCTATCCGTACTTTTGGAATCTTCCGTTCAGCAGGCACAAATATATGACGCACTGACTGGAAAATAAAATTTACTCATGCAACTTTCCATTAAAAACATTTCTTAACAATAAAATATACTGAAACATTGCCCCACATGCCTCAGAATATTTACAATTTCTTTTCCATTGTATATCACATGTAACTTAAATGGTGGTGGTGGTGGGGAAACATTTCATTGTAACACTCTGAAGTAACAGGTTAACAATTGGCCTTTATGTGCATTTTGCCACGTGTTAAGAGTTACGGCATCAATGTGCCCCTTGCAATCTCACTACACTTTATACTAAGAAGTCAAAACAGGTTAGTGTAGTGACAACACTATTAAATTTTAGTTACAAGGTACTTGCTATATATCTTACCCAGGTTACTGGCTCTCCTGACATTCCTCACAAATGTCCTAATCTCTTCAAAAAATTGCTGAATGGTACATTAAAACAGCACATAATTGCCTCTTGCCATACTAACCTCAGAGATTACAACACCTTAGCGGTACTAGGGATCTCTATAAATGACATATTGCCACTCTATACAAATCAACAACTCACTTTGGGTTTAGGATCCAAATACTTACCTGAACAATTTTTTTTTTTAGACACTTATGACCTTGCTTCATATTAAGACTACAAACAAACCATTCCAACAGAAGTCTTTCTCACAAATTCATACCATATATTTACTAGTTGTCAAGAAAATTTAACCTGTTGTGTACCAGTTCAATTCATGGGTACAGTGAAAGGTCAAAGGGCTACTTCACAAGTCTGATTCAAAGTAACAGTTTTACTCATTTGGGCACTTAAATACAGTCAAAAGTCTCTAACCTCGGTGCTAGATGGAGGTGAGTGGCCAATGCCACATCCAGCCACTTTACCCCTGGGAAAGAGACCCAGTACCAATTGTATAAGAGGCTGAGTGAGCCCTAGGGTTAGATTTCAATACAGTTCTCAAGCATTAGGCACAAGAAATAAATTCACTAGAACAACACTTCACTGTATATTTTTACGTACACTTGGTTCCTTCTTGATGTTCTATAATGATGCTGAACTCACCCCTTTAATTTGATTTTGCTGCAAAATGCCACAGTACTGTCTCCACTTTCTTCGTATAATACCCACTATATGCCCTGTAGGCATTTTCTCTACATGTTTTTCCTTGCTTTTTAAAACTGCATCCTCCTTCTCCTCCTCTACTACATCTCCTGCAAATCAATACAAGAGAAAACACATTTTATTCTAAACTTCCACCTTCATTTGATTAACTCGTGGAGCAGAGGCCATCTTTAAAAGCTGATAGATTCTCAGCTGGCCATTAAACCCTTTCACTTAATACAAAGATTCATTAGCAATTTTGCAAGAACTCAGCCCCTATCCTGAAACACCTGAATCCAAACCACATATAATCTTCTTTTTCATCCACCATAATATTATCCAAACACAGCCTCCCTTTGCTTGAGGTTTCTGGACTAAAATTCTGCACCTATCTCCCATCTTCCCCATACATACTGCACATCCATATCACTCACCTTGAACTTATCACCCTGATAATGACAAGACTGAAGAAGTGCAAAAGTCCTTCTACCATAAGAATCTCCAGATTGAGTTCCTACTGTAACAACTATACACAATAAATGAAATTGCCTTTCATTTGGCAACAATGTAACAACTTGTTACATGTTTTGACCCTTCCCAGTCACCCTTCAGGCAAGTTCAATCATCAAAAATACAAAGAAGACAAACAAGCACAGCTACACTATCTTGGGATCCCAGGTTTTTATCATGTCTATAGATACCGTGTAGTAAAATACCTTTAAAACTTATTTAAAGCTTAAAATATAATTAAAAAATATTAGTAGAACCCTGCAACACTGATGATTCCAAATGATTCGTCAAACATATGGCGGACTGACACAGCACCACACGCTTCATCATTGTGACGAAGTCTCATGTAACATGTATGTATGTAGTGTAGTTTCTTCTCTACTTCAGTATAACGTGTCATATCCTGTTACTTATGCACCGTTCTTGTTTTCAGCTCTATATGCAAAATAACTCTTTTATTTTCTATTGATATAGCTGCCTTACCTGTAATAGGATTTTCCTACAGTAAAGTCCAACATCACATCACTATTTTTTCCTTGCACACATTCACATACATACACACCAGCCATCACATATGTAATAACAACACACAAGATGGGAGGATGATGTCAGAGCAGACCTGGGAATTATGACGATTCAGAATTGAAGTAAGATGGATATGGAAAGAGATGCAGGGAAGAGAATTGCTGAGCAGGCCAAAACTCATAAAGAGTAGTGGCACCAAGAGAAGAATAATAATGTAACACATCCTGCACTTTAATTAATCTCTAATTGCCCTTCTTTTATTCCATGTACACAATTCACTGCCCTCACATAAAAGCATTTCCTAAAATCTTACCTGAATCATCTTCATCCTGCAGTACCAAATCACTGGGAACTGACCATTCCTCCTGTGGCAGCAGCTTTACAGCCACTATGTCACCATCCACTGCTCGGTTTAGTCCCACGCGTCCTTGTACCAAAATCTACAACAACCAAGAGATAGCCAACTGGAAGCTGTGCTACACATTTGAGATACAAAACAAACACAGCAGATTAATTTCAATGGGCCTTGAGGAAATAAGATTTATAATTCACAATATTAATAGATGCTAAAGAGGAAAATGCAAAAAAGTCTAGTACACAATCATATAAGAGCACAGGTTAACCAAACACTCCTACACTATAGGTATATTTCTGATTGAATTTTTATGGCACATGCAGTATTTTAGAGTATATCTTACGGTCTTTTACTTCCAATGGTGTCATTCATATCACAGCAAATCTGCCTATTTTATAAGACTTTCATGTCTACCTAGTACAACAACATCGATTCCACAAATACATCATTCCCAACATTCTCAGTTTCATTTTCTAACTTCTCATTCCACTATGACACTTTCTGGCACATTTACATCCCAGTGCAGGACATACTGAAATCTCTGACCACCTACTCACCCATCCATCTGTAGGCATGATACAAATCACAGATTTCTAAATGGATGTTCATAAAATTTGATACTGGGAAGTTTAAGTAAAATGTGTCAACTCAATTCATTTTTGGTTAAAATCAGACACCAGTAATGAATAATTTATGGGAACAACTACATGCATTCCCACATGCAATTCAATCTTAACTCACACATAATTCACTCAGTTCATCAGAATGAAAAATGTTTGGTATGAAGGTTATAGAGGAAACTGAACCATGCATATGCTTCCTGCAGTGCTACATTTGTGAAGGTAATTAATCCTTATTTGTTCCATGTCAAGTTAAACTTGACAGTGCTTTCTGTTGTACCAGGGCCAATGTTGAACTCAAATCACATTACTTTATAGTGTTTTATGTTGGTCTTCCCTGAGTTCCTGCCATCTAGTGGGTGCTTTTGGACTTAATAAATATTACAAATGTTCTCAAAAATTAATGGAATGGACAGTGAATTCACAAGAATAATTTGGACTGCAAAGGGTAACACAAAGGAACAAACACAAATGCAATGGACCTGTTACATGAAGCATGAGCTTTCTAAAAAGCTTGGTATAATTTCTGAGTTTCTGTTTAAGCAACGTAAATATGTTGCTCTCTTTCGTCTTATTGCCTTAAAAATGTCACTGTTCCATAAACGCCATATTTGTTTCAATAACCTTCATTTATTTTCCTTACACCTTGTTGGGTGGTGCTGTTATAATTTGTTTTATCCCCAACTATGTACTTATGTTAAGAATCAACCATATACAAGTTCACTCTTACATGTTAAAATGATTTTATACTGTCCTCTAACAACAAATGTAGCTTAATAATGCCACAGGACTTTAATGTCTTGCAAGACAACTTGCGCAATTTTATTGCTACCCGTAAAAACAAATCTATGTCAGGTTGATAACAGGACCAGATGAGGCCTGATTCATTCTCATGACTTGTTTCCTGCTTTGTATTAAGTTGGATACACTGTTAATGAAAACTACATTACAAAATATTAAGAACAGATTCAATTCTGGAAACGCTTGCTACCATTCGGTGCAGGATCTTTGGTCTCCCTGTCTGCAGCCTAAAAACATGATTAAAATACCTGGGTGTTAAATGGCAGGCAGTTCCACAAACTGTGTAATAAAAATCTGTATCACCAAGAATAAAAATACATGAAATTACAACATTACCTTGGTTCTATAGGAGTGTGAAACTATAACTCACATATAAGAATATACGCTAAGGGTGTTTGAGATAAAGAATGGGAGCCTGATGATTTGTACCCAAAACAAATATTATTGGTGTGATTACATCACAGAAGAGATGTATGGTACATACAGCACATACTAGGGACGAGGAAAATATATACTGGGTTTTGATGTGGAAGGTTCGGGACCACTGGAAAACCTGAGCATAATTGGGTGAATATTATTAAAATGGATCTTAAAGAAACAGGATGAGGAGTTACGAACTGAATTAATATGCCTCAGGCCAGGGACCAGTAATGGTCTGTTGTGAGCACAGGAATGAGCCTATGAGTTCACTAAAATGCAGTGTGTAGTGCCCCATAGAAAAAAAAAGTTATGTTACTTTATATTTTATTTTATTTTTTCTGACAGTAGATTGTGGTGAACTGCTGAGGTACTTTCCTCAGTTGGACAAACAGGAAGGCTGGATCACCTGTCCTTTACATGGCAACAGCAAAACAGTTGAAACTGCAGGAAACTGTTGCTAGGTGACAAAGGTAATTGTTGATTTATGATGAGAATGCATGTAGGGGTTTTGTGAAGTGGCAGTAGAACAGGATACTTTTTCAAACCTCTGATGGAAGCAGACAAGTAGTAAGTGGCTAAAACTGTAAGACTACAAGATGTGAGCTTCAGTGCTAACTTTTGATAATGCAAGGCAAGCACAGTTAACTTCATCTAGAACCAAATCAGAGTGTGTAAAATTGCTCAGATATATATATATATTTTTTAAATTTATCTTTTTGCCCATATGTTATGGTACTATTTTCAATTCTTCCACATTAATTGTTTGTTTTACTGCAAATTTTACCTCAGTATTTAGATATCATCTTCTTTGCTAATGGACGGATACTGTAGTGATTTAGATTACAATACACCTTCAACCCTACATGGTGTTGTCTAATGGTGGTAGCAACACCCTTTAACTTAGTGGTGCTGGGAGTAGGATGGCCACTATGCTCCACTACAAAGTGTATTCCTTGACTAAGTGGTTAGCTGATGAACTATTTACCTTCTCAAGGACTCTGTTCCACAGAGTTAGTCAATTACTCAGATTTATGCACCACTGTCACCACTAGAGTAGAGTCCTACTCTCGTTTGGACAGGTCACAGTACAAACTTAGAATCCCATAAAATATACACTGAAGTTTCAACAACACACATTATACAAAATCAACACAGAGTAAAGAAGAAACAAGAAAATGAAGGAAAAAAGAATATTATAATTTGCAGGCCATTCTCAGCATTCAAATACTGCCAAACTTTCCAAATACAGTACTCTAACTGCTGTCACTCCATTATTTTATAAACAACTATCTTGTAGGAACTCACCATTTTGTCTTGTCCTTCCACACTCACTTGTCCTTCAAGGAAGTTCTCTCGAGATACCAAGAATGAACCTTGAAGTAATTTCCCTGATTTTATGCCTTCATGAATCTGTGAAGGAGTGGCATGTAAAGGAAACAAAGGCTCTTGGCCAGCAGTCTGAAGCTCATATGTTGTGTTATGCTGAGACAATCTGTCTTCAAGTCCTGGGCAACCTTCTACATTTCTTACATAGTCACTAACTGCAAAACATGAAAACTACTGAAAAAGACCCACTTGTCTCATCCCTCTGTATGATCGCCTATGTACCACACTGTTTTGTAACAACAATGGCAAAATGAGTTAACACACTAGAGGTCAGGACATATTAACGCATATATAAAATGTCTTTTGCAATTTAACTAACTGAAGACACAAAGAGAAAAGGTTACTGTGATAAAATGCATATAAAAGGTGGACATGAATGTGGTAAGTACAGGTGAAGGTAAAGTGCACCACAGAACAGGCCATGAAGGCCCAGTGGGGGAGTAGAGGTATAGCTCTACTCTTTCTTTAACCTCAGTGCTAGATGGGGGTGGGTAGTCAACGCCATGCCCTGGCCACTTTACCCCCAGGAAGAACTCACTAAGTACTGAATAAGAGGTTGGGTGGGCCCCATGGCTAGTCACGGCAGGTGTGGCATATTTTGCTCCCACCAGAATTCATTCCCCAGACGACCCAGCCCACAGCAAGTCGCTATACCAACTACACTATCCTGGCCCATGACTGTGATAAGTAATCATGCAAATAACCTGGAGTCAAACTTCATCACGGAATTCCCACACAAAATATTCTCCAGTTTCATGAACTCATACTTGTGAAGAGATCATAATTTTGGTTCAGTGTAATGACATTTGGGAGTAATCAGTTTTTATAGCCAATTTTAAGACATTCTTTGTTACACCAGAATCATTTCACATAGAAAACTTCAGCTACAGTCATCACATGTCAGCAGGAAATGCATTTGAATAGTATAACATTGCTTTCAACAACTGCTGTAAAATCATATATATACCATTTTTCATGGATAAATTGTACAAGCGAATATTGTATTCACCAATAATCTTACACTTATGCATGTCGTATTTACCGACATACACATTTTGATAGCTAATATACATTTTATGCTGGTTCTTATGTAGTAACCCTGCAGATCACATTTCAATAATTAGTAGCTCTATGGGACATGGACTGTACACCAATTTAAAGTGAGCAAAAAATGTACATCTATTTCGGACACAGAATTCTTAAAATTATTTAACTTAAAGTAAAACAGTTACAAGCACAATACGTTGCTTTAAACCCATGGTTCTTTAAGTCATACATTAGACACATGACATGACTGCACCATGCTACGTGGAATACCCATGTGGAGATACATGGCAGCACAGCCAAAGTGCGATATCACAGAAACCTGCGGTTTCCATCATCATGGCAGACAAATGATTATGGAGGTTGCAGGTTTCTCAGAAATATCAGTCCACATCTACCATACTATATGTCTAACCAGAGATTTTGCATGTACTCAGTACAACAGCAACACAAGGCCATAAATATGTATCACTTAAAACAACACAAGAATGAAATAGTTACAGATACCCCTGTGCTTATTAGACACAGTATCAAGGATCAAAAGAAACCACACAAAGAGCATACCTGTGGCAACTTCAAGCCCATCATTTTCAGCTTTGTGTTTATTCTCTGCATCATCCGTAAGAAGGATCACTCTCACACGATCTCCCTTCCTTCTATCTACTTGGCTTGGCATTAGATGACTTTCATACCAAGCAACTGCAACTCGTATGGCACGATCATTACGATCATTAACTTTCTCCCCTGGTTCTCGCTCTACATACGTATTCCTGTACATATGGGATGTAGTAAATAAGATAAAAATGACTGTAGTAGTAGTAGTAGTAGTAGTAGTGGTGGTGGTAATAGTAGTAGTGGTTGTAATGGTAATGATGGTAGTGATAGTGGTAGGGGTAGGTGGTGGTCGTATAGTAGCAGTAGTAATATGAAGATGATAATGATGTCTCATTATTGTAAGTACTTACTTATGATGTTCATTTACAAAAACGTAAAATTTTCGATTCGGATTCCCAATAATATCCTTCAGCCTTTTATGTACTGAAGAACTCCGATGTTTCACTTCTTCTAAAACAGTCTGTAAAACTATAACATTGCATAATGCATCCTCCTCCAGCACATCAATCTGGAAAATAAAACTATGAGTTATTAGACTTACTGAAGATCAGGAATTTATTTAAAAAGAACAACAAACATCAAGAGTGTACTCAATTTGGATTTAGAAACAAAGGGAAGGAAAATGTGAGTGTAAGAACACATGTTTATATATATATGTACAAGAGTAAAGACCCCAACTTACACACACTCATACAAATTTACCAGTGTATGAAATATCTATATCACAGCGAATACTCAGTAGTCTCTAGGCAGTCTGCATCAAAGCTTGTTACAAGTTTCCAGAAACAAATCTGACTGACTGACTAATAACTGCTACCTGTAGTACATCAACCAAACAGTCAAACATATTACAAATGCTGTATGATTGCACTATAGTAGTTTCAAGTCAGTTAAATCAGATGATTAGCAATAAGTTCTGCAAAGAAACTGTGATGCCTATATCCTTTTAGATGCTAAGACTTATACAAACTGGCAAGAACTATAAACTGATAATTATACAAAATTCACTATTGTGCATGCCTACCTTGAATAAAGCTGTCCACCACCATAACCTTCAGGAGATGGATTTAAACGACAATTACATCCCTGACAGCCTGAGTTTTCCTGGCTTACCACACCAAGTAAACACACAAAGACACGTATATGGCCTACCAAGCCTTTTACCAGCACAATTTAAATACCAGCATATGGTCTCATAGGATGATAAAGAACAAACATGTAAAATGCTACATGTTGTCACCATGTTTCCAAATTTCCAAAGAAATTCTGTATGAAATGTGCATGTATATTTACAGTCTACCATCACACTAAAATTCACACACCTACCTTCAGTGTTTTGTTAATTATCACTATTGAATAAAACACTGAATATACAGTTCACATTGTAGCTTTACATTCCATGACCTAAAAATATGTTGTTCAACAAGTGTTGCCATACAAGAGTTTAGGACACTTCATACGGGTTCCCACACGGGTAATATTGACAGTAAAGGTAAAGTGATCCCGTTACAGGCCCAGTGTGGCTCAGAGGGTGGGTAGAGGTATAGCTCTACACTTCCATGACCGCGGCACTAGAAGGGGGTGAGTGGTCAGCAGCATGCCCCAGCCGCACTTTACCCCCAGGCCAGACCCGGTACCCATTTTACAGGTGGCTGGGTGGGCCCCAGGGCCAGTCTGGATGGGTGGAAAATCTCATCCCCACCAGGATTCGTTAATATTGACAGTACAGAATTAAAATGCAGAGAAGCAGGGTAGCCTTTAATGGCACAGTACTGACAACAAATTTCATGGCAATTCATCAATTAATTAAAAACCTGTTGGGAAACAGACAACCCCTTAAGCCTAATATATATTATATTTTTCTGGATCTAAAATAGTGCTACTGCCATATTGTGAATCACCTGATTGAGAACAACACATGTGTCCAACAAAATATAATGAGGAAACTGGAACATCTTGTTCCTTGAATGAGGCATTTCCTCTAAAACCAGCTCCTGGTTCTGATGAGCACAAACAGTGCAGATATTGGATCCACACAATATGTCATCACGAAGGTAATGTTCCCGTACAATCTGCAAAATAATTCCACCAAACACTATCATACATCAAACCACTCACAGACAAAATACACAAACAAGCTGACTCAAGCAGTAACACTATCACCTTGTATTCAGGAGGTGCCCACTTTCAGTCTCAACTGGGACACATGCTAAGGGTTTCCCGTATTCCCTTCACAGGATGCGGAGCACCTCCAATCAGGCTGTACCACTCACATCTACGTCCTTTTCAATTATCTGTTCAGTACTCAACCTCTCACGCTAATCCATATAGTCTTGAGTTACTAAGAGTGTAATTAATTAAACCACAATAAATACAATGACAAATGTCCATATCTGCAGTCATCTCACCTACAAAGTTTTATCAACTTCTAGCCTTCATTGACAACTTTCTACAATAAAACAAAATATTATAAATAACAGTCCAGAGCTGAGTACATAATAAGTACAACTTATGAACTCATAATTTTAAAATTCTTTCCATCTTCCTGCCAATGCCTGTCTCTTATGACCAAGCATTCTACTCAGCATCCTGTTTGCAAACAACCTTAAAGTGGGAAACCAATTTTCATACCCAAACAAAATGGACAAAATTACAGTTTTGTATATTTTAACTTTCAATTTCAGATAGGAAATGGCAAGATAAATGATTCTCAGCTCAATAGCAGAAAGCAATCCCTAAAATCAAACTCATCTTAATTATATGTGAAAACAATTCTGATTTGATATTGCCATTCCTACATATTTGTTCTTTGCCAAATACTTTGAGGACTTATTAGGTATTTTGCATTATGACTCTGTCCTGCATTGTGGCCAAGAGACATAAAACTATACCTTGTTACCTCTATGTGTATGATGCTACAGTGCATCCACTGATAAAGCTGAACACAGTTCTCAGCCTTCTTGCAGTGGCAACGTGATTTAGTATGACGTACTAAAAGTAACTGCTGTTAAAATTATTCACACATCTCTACAGCCATATCTAACATGATGTTAAGCAATGATTATTGCCATGTGCTACTAACAGCAGTTGCCACTAAAATTATTCACACATCTGTACAACCATATCTAACATACTGTTAAGCACTGCTTACTGCCATGTGTTACTAACAGCATTTCCCACTAAAATTATTCATACATCTGTACAACCATGTCTAACTCAGTGTTAGGGATTGATTCTTGCTGTGTACTAGGACCAGTCAACTAAGATTATTCACATGTCAGTGCAACTGTGCCTAACACTGTGTTAAGCACTGATTATTGCTATATATTGCTAACAACAGTTTCCAAGAAATTGATCACACTACAGTGCAAACAAGTCCAGCAGTGCTTTGTGTACCGACTACTGTTGCATGCTATTCAATAGTTTCCACTAAAATAATCCACATAACAATAAAACATCATGTTAAGTACTTTTTATCGTTCCGTGCAGACATGTTTAATATACTGTACTGCTGGCCAGCAAGCTTTTCTGTATGAATTGCATGTGAAATATATTTCTGTTACAAAGAGCCACAGAAACTTCCATCATGAACTTCCCAAGTTGGCACAACAGGCATCCACAGATTTATTAATAAAATCTGGTACACTGAGTCACTTCTGGATAAGAACCCTGACAAGAAGTCTGTGCTTAATGGAGGGGACGAAAAAAAATGAATTAGGAGCTATGACAGGCTGGAATAGGTTTTTGATAATAGAATAATAAACTATGGTATATGGACAGCATGCCTACTGGACATTATCTCATTTGACTTACTTAAAGGGTAATTAATGGACAAGATCTAAAGAACAATCCACACAGACAAGAGAAGTGTAGTGCAGGTATAATAAGCTCAATTATCAAAGTTTCATCCTCAGGACAAACTTGCACAGGTAAATTTCAACCTATTTAAACAGTACACAGACTTTGTGCATGTGCATTTTGAGCATTACTTATAATACAGGCATGTTAAATAATCATTTTGGTTTGTATTTGGGAAATTTTGCAGTGCTTGACAGCAGGCTACACAGGTCCTACCATACGGTGACAACCGTATTAAATTTTACCACTCGACACACTAGATAAGGTACACTAAAACAGTGTCAACAATTAGTCTTCAGTATACATAACAGACTGCATGTTCCATTCCATGTAATCCTTTTCTGAACTTTCCTAACAGAATATAATACAACATAATTACATGGACCCTTGTTCCAAGCTATTCTAAAAATGAAATGCATCAAAGACAAAATTTTACCACATGATAAACACATTCCTTGCTGCCGGATCTGAGGTTCTATTTGGAGACCTAATATACAACACTTCCATGGATGCATCCCTAAAATAAAAATACTACAACATCTAACAGGTAATACCAGGTTCAAAGAAACAGACATTACTTATAATTTGAGACCTGTATCAGTGTTACTGGGTGACAGCTTTACACTTTTAAATGCAGAACTGAACAAAAAAAGGAACTATATGAATGCACACACTGATATTGCTGCATCAAACAAAAGTGTCAGAAATTAGATAAATTATATGTTCAACTAGTGCTCATTCTTCCACAACCTTTAGTAAAAAAGCTTTTAAAATTTCCCTTCCAAGTGTGTTAAAGAAAAACAGTAATACATCAATAATATAAAAGAGTTTGAAAAAATGATTACAAATGCCTTAAAACCAAGGATGTCATTAACCAAATTTAATCTTCATAAGATTTGAGATTCTTCTTTCCTCTACCCAACTATTTATATTTACCACCGTTTTTGTCCCTTATGTCACTAACAATTCTGCATCAAATGTAAGAAACAAAACATTCATAGTTCCCAAATTATAAATATTTTCAACTTGATTACAACAAAGAACTCCTCTCTTACATACTTCTTCAGCATCCCCCTTAACATCCTAATCCTCTCTCAAACACACAACTCTGAAAATAGGCAAAGTCTGAGACAAGTGTCACATCACAACAGACCAAATATGAGAAAAACCTAAGCTGAAGTTAAATACAAGGCAGTTCAAAAAGCAGAAGCTACCACACTCTTTAATTCTTTTCTTTGACTTGGATTATCCTATAACACTGGTCAACAAAATGTAACTTTTTTTGTCCGACAAACTTCAATAGATGAACTTAGCAATACTTTTCATGCTGAATTCAGATACATATACAGAATTTTTCTATCAGGCAAGGTTTCAAAGATACAGAGGAATTTAAATATGCAAAACATTACTTTATGTGCTCATGAAAAAGGCAGAAACTTTCCTCTAAAATATAGTGGCCTATAACTTTTTCCGGTATTTGGCATCAGGTACATCCATCTTCATCGTCCACCAATAGTCTGCCAACATACTTGAGTTCCACTTGCCTTGGTACCACTTTTCCATAGTCATAATGTCTGGGTGAAATCTTTCACCATGTTCATCACTGACTTCTTAAAGATTTTCTGCGAAAAAATCGAAGTGTGACTCCAGAAAGTGGATTTTCAGACTCATATTGCATCCCATAGTTTTGTACGAAGTCAACAGGTCCTGCACAACATCCTGATAGTTCGATGCTTTGTGATTTCCTAAGAAATCCTTACAAATCCTCTTAACTGACAACCATGCATTTCTTTCAGTCTCATTCAGGTCTTCGTTGAACTGTCTGTCTTGCATCAGTTCCCTGATCTGGGGTCCTATGAATATACCCTCCTTGATTTTTGTGTCACTCACATTTGGGAGCTTATTCCTCACATATTGGAATCCATGGCTGGTTTTATCCATACCCAGCTTTATGTGCAAAGGGGGGGGGGGGGGGAAAAAAAAATTTCCCCGGAAAAAAAAGGGGGGGGTTAACGAATTTTTTTCCCCCCGGGTGTAG
>Ga0123354_10009638_pt1 | contig 14818 bp, 4 predicted proteins | sample TergutLab28metaG_2_FD_97872 | JGI IMG/M metagenome (GOLD analysis project Ga0123354, IMG submission 97872) | Labiotermes labralis P4 segment gut microbial communities from Petit-Saut dam, French Guiana - Lab288 P4 | ecosystem: Host-associated > Arthropoda: Insects > Digestive system > Gut ...
TGGCCTGATCAGGCCACGTTGGAGGGAAGTAGCTGTACCGGAGGCTGCGGTTACAGTTTTTAGTACTCCTGATGATGGGTGCTGTGACACCCGAAATATGTAGAGTGACTTTGCAGTAAATAAATGTCTGCATACTGTTGCATCTGGTTGGATTTTTATTAACATTGAACGTTAATTCATGTCTTTCAAGACAGTGAAGTTTTTGTGTTATTCGTGAAAAACGTACAGCTGGATATGAAGAAAAAAAATTGGATTACAGAGGTGGATGGACAGACAGACACACAGCTCAGGAGTCTGTAAGTTCTCACGATGGTGGCTACTCATACTGCAGCCTTTTGGATTATGACACAGCATATTCTGGTAGATGGGTACCGACCTTTCGAAGGAAGTTGCCCCATCTTTGGAGCAGAAAGAAACGAAGGCACTATGCTTTCCCGTTTCGTCGACAACTATCTACAGACCATAGGACGTCACAAACCAGAAGAGCAAAATACGAAATATTCTCTATTCACACTTTCCTGAAAGTGATGTGTGAAGTTTCTTATCCATACAAAGAGACGATAAAATTCTTTACATGTAATGTTAGAAGAGATGGAGGAAAATTTAAGGAAAATATTATACCCTATATTTCAGTGTTGACGAAAGACGACACTTGGGGTTCTTACAACGTTGCCGTGAACATTGGCACACACTTATCGGAGTTTAGAAGGAGCTTGCTGTCTCCATCAACAGGGTAGGCCATTAAAGTTCGGCATGAAGCTCTTTCGAAACTTCGGTAGCTACATAGCAATCTACCTATTGTCATGTCCCAGACAACTGCTATCTTGTTAGAGATACAGTGAAGGGAAATACTGGGAGGGGGTGGTGGGAGGAAGACGGGCGTCAAATTTACAAGTACTGCGCCCCGTACACTGTTTCGCGTTGGCCAGTAGCTCGTTAAAATTGGCGAAGTTATTTATTGGCGACAGTTCTGGAGCTCCATAAATACAGTCACCGTCTGGAATTCCCGGATTCCCGTTCTTACATTGTGCTAATCCGCTCTGTGCAGCCAATAGGAGGCGACCTCGCTTCCAGTATGTACGAAATCCTTTTCCTTTAAGGAAAGAGACTTCTACGAATCCCTGACCTAAAATCAACCGCGATATTTATTCTGGGGCTTCTGCATGAAGATATCCCAAGACCGATGAAGGTATTCTTACAATTTCAGTATACAGGACTTCAACTTGAACTGCTCTACTTAGTATCTAAGTCATTTTAGACTTTTAGTTAATAAAAAAAGTTGTCAGAATAAGAGCAGTGTGACCGTAGGACCTGGGTACCATTCTCGGCAGCAGTTCAAGCATTTTCTCATACAGAATTCAGACGAAATCGGGGCCCATGCAGCCTCCTATACAACAGAAACTGTGGGCTATACCCTAGAGTCTGAAGCAGCCGGGGTTCACCTACAATGGAGATGTCCTGGCATATAAGGTTTCAGACCACCACTTCAGGTACAGCGACTGTACCAATTCCCTGGCGTGTAAAGACCACTCACCTAAGAAACAGACCCAGTACAGCTCCAAGACGGAATCGGGGCTCACGTAGCCTCCCATACAAAAGAAACTGTGGGCTGTACCCCAGAGGCTGAAACAGCAGGAGTTCACCTACACCAGAGATGCCCTGGCATATAATGTTTCACGCCACCACTTCAAGTACAGCGACTGTACCAATTCCCTGCCATGTAAGACCACTCTCCTAAGAAACAGACCTACAGCTCCATGAAATAAAGGAAGGTCCGTAACAGGTAAAACAGCTGATTTGTGTTTGGGGAATTACGATTTGAAGAATCAAAGCAGAGGTCAACTAGGCTGTCCGAGGTTTCTCTTGCCTTTTATTAGTCTCTGCTGCCAATTTCTGAAGCAATACCTCCAATCCAGTGAAGATACCTTTCTCACACACAATGCTTATTTCAAACTTTCTAGTTATTCATAAATACACAACATATGTTGTTATAAAAGGGCTGCTAAATACATAAAGAATGAGGTACAATCAGTGCCACTGATTGTACTACATACCTTTGAATGCTCTCCTGAAGATGGTCTTATAAGGTCGAAACAGTTTGCCACAATAAAATACAAATATTTATAAACTGTTGTGTTTGTACGGTAATCTTCAGTTGAGGCATCCCCGTTGTGTGTTACAATGAAGTAAAAGAGCAAAGCAAGTCAAAAAACAACTAGTTTATTGGTTAAGTGTTAATGAAACAACATGTTTCGGCCTACTCTAAGGCCATCATCAGGTTTACAAAGTTATAAGAGACTAAATATTGATTGTGTTTGGCGGATGTTGATATCTCAGTATTTAGTCTCTTAGAACTTTGTAAACCTGATTATGGCCTCAGAGTAGGCCGAAACATGTCGTTTCATTAACACCTAACCAATAAACTAGTTGTGTTTTGACATACTTTGCCCTTTTACCTCATTTGGACGGTAACTTTAAAACATTTTGTCTTACTTTTGAATTTCTTGATCAGCTGATTATTCACTAACTCTTTAAGAAGAGCCGGCACCATGGAGTTGCTACTTAAACGTAACATGACAAACATCATTCTGTGTTATTTCTGAACTATAAAATGTAGAAATTCAGAAGACTTGCAGTGCAGTTGATTATCTTACTGTGCGTCATATAGTCGATATTCCATCTCTTATTTTGACATTATCATTACAACAAATATGAAACACATTGTTCAAAGAGAGAATTCTACTACAAAATCAAAATGATAATCAATCATTCCTTTTATCTACAAAAGAGGCAAGAGGGAATGATTCAAACGGAGCCAAGCTAATGCACTACCGTCTCGTTTTAAATTAAATCTGGTTTTCTGAGGAAAAAAATAGAGCAATGAGAGATCAAGACATATGAAGTCAGAAGACGGCTTGGCAAATAATAACTGAGTGTGTCTGAATCCTCCCTATCTGCTTCAGTGGCCAGTAGGTCAACACCAATGCTCTGGATTACATTCGGCTCCCTTTCATGTCTAGCTTGGTTCTTACAACTCAACCGTCCCCACACCCCACCCGGTCATACCTTCCATGCAGATACCTCAGATATTCGAACGCTGCACACTCCAAGAAACCAATCAGCCCTGGTCTATCTACCCTTTTATTCTATTTCCCACTGGATATAGCTGGATGCTCAAGTGCCCCCCCCCCCAATGACAGTTTCCCCCCAAAATTTGTAATATTTCTCGTTTTGCATGTGTGTTTTGTATCCAATGTATCTCATTCTTTTTAACATAATAAGTTTCACACTGTCGCCTGAAGAGTGCCAAATCCGAGACTCCAGCTCTAAAATTTTCAAAATTTCGCCTGCAGGGTGCCAAATCTAAGACCCTAACTTATGATTTTCACCTGCGGTGCGTCAAATCTGACACTCTAGCTCTAAAATGTTCACAATGTCACATGAAAAGTGCCAAATCTGATGCCCTAGCTATATGATTTTCAAACTTTCGCCTGGATAATGCCAAATCTGGGACTCTCGCTATATAATTATTTCCATTCATTTATCCTATCTCATTCCCTCTTAGGTCAGATAAGTTTCATCATTAGGATTTTCTTAAACTTTAAGACTTGTGTTATAAATTCTAAACATCTACAGATACAGCCCAAATAAAAATAGAATATGTGTAACAGAAGAGAGGAAATATAATAAAAGTGAAGAAATTGCAAAAGAGAAATTCCAGAATTTGCAATAAATTTTCATTATGACGATATAAGGCATGCAGCTGAATGTACACCCCTGTTTTGTAAAATTCGCCTAAATCTTGCCACTTGAATATTGTAACGTTCTAGTTGTAAGCCGACAGGTCGGAGTGTATATTGCCCTAAAAAAAACCAACTATATGGAATATAAACCGAAATTCGTCAAGCGAAAGAAGGGTCTACTTTAGCCACACTGCTCCGGTAAACTGGTCCCCGTGTCTGCTTTGATGTTCCTTGTCATTGCTACAACCAATCTCTCATGCCTGGCGTCCACATTTGTTTATTACAGCTACAACACTACAGACGCAAAAAGTTGTGTAAGTTTCAGAGGAAAAGTATAAATGTTTTTTTAACGTTTAGGATCCAGCGATATTGAATAAACACAAGATATAACTGTCTTCATTGTTAATAACAATCCAACCAGATGCAACAGTATGCAGATATTTATTTACTGCAAAGTCACTCTACATGTTTCGGGTGTCACAGCATCCATCATCAGGAGTACTAAAAAACTGTAACCGCAGCCTCCGGTACAGATCATAATATCTGTACAGCTACTTCCCTCCAACGTGGTCTGATCAGGCAACGTTGGAGGGAAGTAGCTGTACCGATATTACCGTATGACCTGTACCGGAGGCTGCGGTTACAGTTTTTAGTACTCCTGACGATGGGTGCTGTGACACCCGAAACATGTACAGTGACTTTGCAGTAAATAAATATCTGCATACTGTTGCATCTGTTTGGATTTTATTAACACTGAATTACGATGCACGGAACCATGAGCTTAAAATAACTGTCTTCCTTGCCACATCTCAACGAATTATCCTATACTTCAAAATGAACACAAGGAATGGAATAAAAAGATTTCCGAGAAAAAAAAATTCAGCACTCCACAGACAAAATATTAAGAGGATCCCCATTAGACGCAAGGTACATTATCATCGACCCTACACTAATCAAGGGGATATGAGATGGGTGGCACACGAGATGAATTTATATTAAAAAATTAATAGGAAAATTTGAAGGTAAGACACCACCTTCTATATGTAGACAGCAGGATAATATTACAATGAATCTTAAAGTAATGATTGGATTCATCTAGGGCAAGACAGGCTTCAACCGTTGTGTCTTGTGAAAACAGTCACAGATTTGAGGACTCCGTGATATGTAAGGAAATATTCGTTCTTGTGACGCTGTGATACTTGCTGATAGAGAAAAGCATTTCGAAGAAAACTGCTGCTTCTATCATCAGGGTAAAACAGCAATGGAGGAATACAGTCAGTGATCAAGAAGCTGGCGAAAAGGACTGGGATTTAACAACAGCCAATGGGAGAGTTTAACTGACAGAGGACATTATTAAGAATAAAAGAATCCGACCTAAGGACGGTACATTTTTCGCCGCAGGACTTAGGTTTCTACCCTCTTAATTAAGGCAGTAGGTCGGTTCTTGTTTGCCACACTACACGGCGTAACGATCCATAAGCCAATACTGTTACAATTCACCACAATACGAAAGACAGATCTTACAGGGTATATTTAACTCGCCGTATGACTTATCAACTCCATAATAATTTTCCGTTCCACGATCTTCATGTTTGCACCGTACATCAATAATAATTAAACATTTTATTATCCAACTAATGCACAATATATAATTCGTAGATACAATTAAAATTATAAAATATTTAAAAGTGCTGCAACATGTTTCGGATCACAGAGGGTCCGTCATCAGGGAGCCGTGTACAGTGCTTAGCTAAAAATTACAAGACTGGTTTTATCATGGCCATTGACATGGACAAGGTCGGTGTTATGGCAGCATGATCTGACCCGTTGTGCGTGTGTGTAGTTCACTGTATATGAGTGCCTTAATGTGCAGTGAACTACACACACGCACAACGGGTCAGATTATGCTGCCATAACACCGACCTTGTCCATGTCAACGGACACGATAATATCATTCTTGTAATTTTTAGCCAAGCACTGTACAAGGCTCCCTGATGATGGATCCTCTGTGATCCGAAACATGTTGCAGCACTTTTAAATATTTTATAATTTTAATTGTATCTACGAATTATATATTGTTCATTAGTTGGATAATAAAGTGTTTAATTATATTCCACGAATTTGTCATTTTTGCTCCGACTTATTAAGCTGTACGGGCTGCTGTCAACTGCACAAAATAATTCTGTAAATTTAAACCCAGTGCTCTGAGAACTTCAAATATGCCTTAAATATACTATCTAAAATAATTATTGATTGCAAAAATACAACAAATATCCAAATGTGCCTGCCCACAAAAATCGGAGCATTACTTTTTTTTCACATTCGTACCGTGCAGCATTTTAATATTATCAAAGTTTTATTTATTCACCAACTGATGCATTAGTGGGTTGTCATAAAAATGATATTAAGATTTACATTAAAATTTACATTAAAACACCTCCAAAATGTTTCGGTACTACAGTTACACCACCATCACGGAGCGCATTAATTCATGTTTACAGTTTAAAATAGTCCATTAAAATACATCGGTGTGTGGTTAATACGGTGGTGGTGTGGCTGCATATATTAGATCATTATTGGTGTAGGTATGTTGCCCTGTCCGTCTGCAGACTGAGTTAGGGAATGCGTACCTGGTTATCCAGCGCTCCCTGATGATGGTACAACTATAACACCGAAACATGTCGGAGCTGCTTTAATGTAAATTGTAATGTAAATTTTAATATTGTTTTTTAAGACAACTCACTAGTGAATCAGTAGGTGAATAAATAAAACTTTGATAATTAATTTTTTGTTGAATTTTAAATTACATTCTCAATTTTTATATATTTTCAGCACTTGCCCGACGAGAAATGTTTGAAATTACACGCTGAAGAGACGGGTTGTGTGTACGTAAGTGCAGCACAGCAAGCATGTCCTATTTCATTTGTCCAGAAATTGAAGTAGCCTCTTGTGTGCAAGAAAAGATATCGCTCAAGGTCCCGGGAATCTGAGTGGCGATGCAGCAGTACAAAGAATGAATGAGAAAGACGGAAGGTCCGCCAGCTGAAAGCCTCTATAGAATTTCAAAGAGGCTGATGCAAAAATAAATGAAGAAGAGAACTGCTTGTAAAAAGAAATAAAAGCCAGAATAAGCATATGAAAGGTAAAAAGGGATTCACGAAGAAGGTCTACGAGATAAGTAATGTAAAACAGAAACGGCAATATAAAGAAATACACATGTGTCAGGGGGCAAAATAGCTTCAAACGTCTCTTTTCAATTCATGAGTTCCAAAGTCCTCACGGCAAAGATTACGCCGTGTAGTCTGTTATATGTGTCTGCAATTCCCAAAGAAGAGTGTGTAATCTTTCTTTATCTTTCAACTGAGCGCTCTCTACTCCGCTCCATATAACAACGACATCGATTGACTTATTCCGAAAAACTAAGTGGTTATAGAAAAGCAGGCCCAAGCACGAGAAGCTGAATAAATAAGAGACTTTTTATATTTATGGTTCCGTGCACCGATGATCCATATAAATAACTGTCCAACGGGAAGCAACAAAAAGCAGTTTATTTATTATTCTGCAAGTTCACTATACATGTTTTGGCCACACCCATCATCAGGAGTACACAAAACTGTAACTACAGCCTCCGGTACTGTGCAGCTACCTCCCTCCAACGTGGCCAAGCTTGGCCACGTTGGAGGGAGGTAGCTGCACAGTACCGGAGGCTGTAGTTACAGTTTTGTGTACTCCTGATGATGGGTGTGGCCAAAACATGTATAGTGAACTTGCAGAATAATAAATAAACTGCTTTTTGTTGCTTCCCGTTGGACAGTTATTTATATGGATCATCGGTGCACGGAACCATAAATATAAAAAGTCTCTTATTTATTCAGCTTCTCGTGCTTGGGCCTGCTTTTCTATAACCACTTAGTTTTTCGGAATAAGTCAATCGATGTCGTTGTTATATGGAGCGGAGTAGAGAGCGCTCAGTTGAAAGATAAAGAAAGATTACACACTCTTCTTTGGGAATTGCAGACACATATAACAGACTACACGGCGTAATCTTTGCCGTGAGGACTTTGGAACTCATGAATTGAAAAGAGACGTTTGAAGCTATTTTGCCCCCTGACACATGTGTATTTCTTTATATTGCCGTTTCTGTTTTACATTACTTATCTCGTAGACCTTCTTCGTGAATCCCTTTTTACCTTTCATATGCTTATTCTGGCTTTTATTTCTTTTTACAAGCAGTTCTCTTCTTCATTTATTTTTGCATCAGCCTCTTTGAAATTCTATAGAGGCTTTCAGCTGGCGGACCTTCCGTCTTTCTCATTCATTCTTTGTACTGCTGCATCGCCACTCAGATTCCCGGGACCTTGAGCGATATCTTTTCTTGCACACAAGAGGCTACTTCAATTTCTGGACAAATGAAATAGGACATGCTTGCTGTGCTGCACTTACGTACACACAACCCGTCTCTTCAGCGTGTAATTTCAAACATTTCTCGTCGGGCAAGTGCTGAAAATATATAAAAATTGAGAATGTAATTTAAAATTCAACAAAAAATTAATTATCAAAGTTTTATTTATTCACCTACTGATTCACTAGTGAGTTGTCTTAAAAAACAATATTAAAATTTACATTACAATTTACATTAAAGCAGCTCCGACATGTTTCGGTGTTATAGTTGTACCATCATCAGGGAGCGCTGGATAACCAGGTACGCATTCCCTAACTCAGTCTGCAGACGGACAGGGCAACATACCTACACCAATAATGATCTAATATATGCAGCCACACCACCACCGTATTAACCACACACCGATGTATTTTAATGGACTATTTTAAACTGTAAACATGAATTAATGCGCTCCGTGATGGTGGTGTAACTGTAGTACCGAAACATTTTGGAGGTGTTTTAATGTAAATTTTAATGTAAATCTTAATATCATTTTTATGACAACCCACTAATGCATCAGTTGGTGAATAAATAAAACTTTGATAATATTAAAATGCTGCACGGTACGAATGTGAAAAAAAAGTAATGCTCCGATTTTTGTGGGCAGGCACATTTGGATATTTGTTGTATTTTTGCAATCAATAATTATTTTAGATAGTATATTTAAGGCATATTTGAAGTTCTCAGAGCACTGGGTTTAAATTTACAGAATTATTTTGTGCAGTTGACAGCAGCCCGTACAGCTTAATAAGTCGGAGCAAAAATGACAAATTCGTGGAATATAATTAAACACTTTATTATCCAACTAATGAACAATATATAATTCGTAGATACAATTAAAATTATAAAATATTTAAAAGTGCTGCAACATGTTTCGGATCACAGAGGATCCATCATCAGGGAGCCTTGTACAGTGCTTGGCTAAAAATTACAAGAATGATATTATCGTGTCCGTTGACATGGACAAGGTCGGTGTTATGGCAGCATAATCTGACCCGTTGTGCGTGTGTGTAGTTCACTGCACATTAAGGCACTCATATACAGTGAACTACACACACGCACAACGGGTCAGATCATGCTGCCATAACACCGACCTTGTCCATGTCAATGGCCATGATAAAACCAGTCTTGTAATTTTTAGCTAAGCACTGTACACGGCTCCCTGATGACGGACCCTCTGTGATCCGAAACATGTTGCAGCACTTTTAAATATTTTATAATTTTAATTGTATCTACGAATTATATATTGTGCATTAGTTGGATAATAAAATGTTTAATTATTATTGATGTACGGTGCAAACATGAAGATCGTGGAACGGAAAATTATTATGGAGTTGATAAGTCATACGGCGAGTTAAATATACCCTGTAAGATCTGTCTTTCGTATTGTGGTGAATTGTAACAGTATTGGCTTATGGATCGTTACGCCGTGTAGTGTGGCAAACAAGAACCGACCTACTGCCTTAATTAAGAGGGTAGAAACCTAAGTCCTGCGGCGAAAAATGTACCGTCCTTAGGTCGGATTCTTTTATTCTTAATAATGTCCTCTGTCAGTTAAACTCTCCCATTGGCTGTTGTTAAATCCCAGTCCTTTTCGCCAGCTTCTTGATCACTGACTGTATTCCTCCATTGCTGTTTTACCCTGATGATAGAAGCAGCAGTTTTCTTCGAAATGCTTTTCTCTATCAGCAAGTATCACAGCGTCACAAGAACGAATATTTCCTTACATATCACGGAGTCCTCAAATCTGTGACTGTTTTCACAAGACACAACGGTTGAAGCCTGTCTTGCCCTAGATGAATCCAATCATTACTTTAAGATTCATTGTAATATTATCCTGCTGTCTACATATAGAAGGTGGTGTCTTACCTTCAAATTTTCCTATTAATTTTTTAATATAAATTCATCTCGTGTGCCACCCATCTCATATCCCCTTGATTAGTGTAGGGTCGATGATAATGTACCTTGCGTCTAATGGGGATCCTCTTAATATTTTGTCTGTGGAGTGCTGAATTTTTTTTTCTCGGAAATCTTTTTATTCCATTCCTTGTGTTCATTTTGAAGTATAGGATAATTCGTTGAGATGTGGCAAGGAAGACAGTTATTTTAAGCTCATGGTTCCGTGCATCGTAATTCAGTGTTAATAAAATCCAAACAGATGCAACAGTATGCAGATATTTATTTACTGCAAAGTCACTGTACATGTTTCGGGTGTCACAGCACCCATCGTCAGGAGTACTAAAAACTGTAACCGCAGCCTCCGGTACAGGTCATACGGTAATATCGGTACAGCTACTTCCCTCCAACGTTGCCTGATCAGACCACGTTGGAGGGAAGTAGCTGTACAGATATTATGATCTGTACCGGAGGCTGCGGTTACAGTTTTTTAGTACTCCTGATGATGGATGCTGTGACACCCGAAACATGTAGAGTGACTTTGCAGTAAATAAATATCTGCATACTGTTGCATCTGGTTGGATTGTTATTAACAATGAAGACAGTTATATCTTGTGTTTATTCAATATCGCTGGATCCTAAACGTTAAAAAAACATTTATACTTTTCCTCTGAAACTTACACAACTTTTTGCGTCTGTAGTGTTGTAGCTGTAATAAACAAATGTGGACGCCAGGCATGAGAGATTGGTTGTAGCAATGACAAGGAACATCAAAGCAGACACGGGGACCAGTTTACCGGAGCAGTGTGGCTAAAGTAGACCCTTCTTTCGCTTGACGAATTTCGGTTTATATTCCATATAGTTGGTTTTTTTTAGGGCAATATACACTCCGACCTGTCGGCTTACAACTAGAACGTTACAATATTCAAGTGGCAAGATTTAGGCGAATTTTACAAAACAGGGGTGTACATTCAGCTGCATGCCTTATATCGTCATAATGAAAATTTATTGCAAATTCTGGAATTTCTCTTTTGCAATTTCTTCACTTTTATTATATTTCCTCTCTTCTGTTACACATATTCTATTTTTATTTGGGCTGTATCTGTAGATGTTTAGAATTTATAACACAAGTCTTAAAGTTTAAGAAAATCCTAATGATGAAACTTATCTGACCTAAGAGGGAATGAGATAGGATAAATGAATGGAAATAATTATATAGCGAGAGTCCCAGATTTGGCATTATCCAGGCGAAAGTTTGAAAATCATATAGCTAGGGCATCAGATTTGGCACTTTTCATGTGACATTGTGAACATTTTAGAGCTAGAGTGTCAGATTTGACGCACCGCAGGTGAAAATCATAAGTTAGGGTCTTAGATTTGGCACCCTGCAGGCGAAATTTTGAAAATTTTAGAGCTGGAGTCTCGGATTTGGCACTCTTCAGGCGACAGTGTGAAACTTATTATGTTAAAAAGAATGAGATACATTGGATACAAAACACACATGCAAAACGAGAAATATTACAAATTTTGGGGGGAAACTGTCATTGGGGGGGGGGGCACTTGAGCATCCAGCTATATCCAGTGGGAAATAGAATAAAAGGGTAGATAGACCAGGGCTGATTGGTTTCTTGGAGTGTGCAGCGTTCGAATATCTGAGGTATCTGCATGGAAGGTATGACCGGGTGGGGTGTGGGGACGGTTGAGTTGTAAGAACCAAGCTAGACATGAAAGGGAGCCGAATGTAATCCAGAGCATTGGTGTTGACCTACTGGCCACTGAAGCAGATAGGGAGGATTCAGACACACTCAGTTATTATTTGCCAAGCCGTCTTCTGACTTCATATGTCTTGATCTCTCATTGCTCTATTTTTTTCCTCAGAAAACCAGATTTAATTTAAAACGAGACGGTAGTGCATTAGCTTGGCTCCGTTTGAATCATTCCCTCTTGCCTCTTTTGTAGATAAAAGGAATGATTGATTATCATTTTGATTTTGTAGTAGAATTCTCTCTTTGAACAATGTGTTTCATATTTGTTGTAATGATAATGTCAAAATAAGAGATGGAATATCGACTATATGACGCACAGTAAGATAATCAACTGCACTGCAAGTCTTCTGAATTTCTACATTTTATAGTTCAGAAATAACACAGAATGATGTTTGTCATGTTACGTTTAAGTAGCAACTCCATGGTGCCGGCTCTTCTTAAAGAGTTAGTGAATAATCAGCTGATCAAGAAATTCAAAAGTAAGACAAAATGTTTTAAAGTTACCGTCCAAATGAGGTAAAAGGGCAAAGTATGTCAAAACACAACTAGTTTATTGGTTAGGTGTTAATGAAACGACATGTTTCGGCCTACTCTGAGGCCATAATCAGGTTTACAAAGTTCTAAGAGACTAAATACTGAGATATCAACATCCGCCAAACACAATCAATATTTAGTCTCTTATAACTTTGTAAACCTGATGATGGCCTTAGAGTAGGCCGAAACATGTTGTTTCATTAACACTTAACCAATAAACTAGTTGTTTTTTGACTTGCTTTGCTCTTTTACTTCATTGTAACACACAACGGGGATGCCTCAACTGAAGATTACCGTACAAACACAACAGTTTATAAATATTTGTATTTTATTGTGGCAAACTGTTTCGACCTTATAAGACCATCTTCAGGAGAGCATTCAAAGGTATGTAGTACAATCAGTGGCACTGATTGTACCTCATTCTTTATGTATTTAGCAGCCCTTTTATAACAACATATGTTGTGTATTTATGAATAACTAGAAAGTTTGAAATAAGCATTGTGTGTGAGAAAGGTATCTTCACTGGATTGGAGGTATTGCTTCAGAAATTGGCAGCAGAGACTAATAAAAGGCAAGAGAAACCTCGGACAGCCTAGTTGACCTCTGCTTTGATTCTTCAAATCGTAATTCCCCAAACACAAATCAGCTGTTTTACCTGTTACGGACCTTCCTTTATTTCATGGAGCTGTAGGTCTGTTTCTTAGGAGAGTGGTCTTACATGGCAGGGAATTGGTACAGTCGCTGTACTTGAAGTGGTGGCGTGAAACATTATATGCCAGGGCATCTCTGGTGTAGGTGAACTCCTGCTGTTTCAGCCTCTGGGGTACAGCCCACAGTTTCTTTTGTATGGGAGGCTACGTGAGCCCCGATTCCGTCTTGGAGCTGTACTGGGTCTGTTTCTTAGGTGAGTGGTCTTTACACGCCAGGGAATTGGTACAGTCGCTGTACCTGAAGTGGTGGTCTGAAACCTTATATGCCAGGACATCTCCATTGTAGGTGAACCCCGGCTGCTTCAGACTCTAGGGTATAGCCCACAGTTTCTGTTGTATAGGAGGCTGCATGGGCCCCGATTTCGTCTGAATTCTGTATGAGAAAATGCTTGAACTGCTGCCGAGAATGGTACCCAGGTCCTACGGTCACACTGCTCTTATTCTGACAACTTTTTTTATTAACTAAAAGTCTAAAATGACTTAGATACTAAGTAGAGCAGTTCAAGTTGAAGTCCTGTATACTGAAATTGTAAGAATACCTTCATCGGTCTTGGGATATCTTCATGCAGAAGCCCCAGAATAAATATCGCGGTTGATTTTAGGTCAGGGATTCGTAGAAGTCTCTTTCCTTAAAGGAAAAGGATTTCGTACATACTGGAAGCGAGGTCGCCTCCTATTGGCTGCACAGAGCGGATTAGCACAATGTAAGAACGGGAATCCGGGAATTCCAGACGGTGACTGTATTTATGGAGCTCCAGAACTGTCGCCAATAAATAACTTCGCCAATTTTAACGAGCTACTGGCCAACGCGAAACAGTGTACGGGGCGCAGTACTTGTAAATTTGACGCCCGTCTTCCTCCCACCACCCCCTCCCAGTATTTCCCTTCACTGTATCTCTAACAAGATAGCAGTTGTCTGGGACATGACAATAGGTAGATTGCTATGTAGCTACCGAAGTTTCGAAAGAGCTTCATGCCGAACTTTAATGGCCTACCCTGTTGATGGAGACAGCAAGCTCCTTCTAAACTCCGATAAGTGTGTGCCAATGTTCACGGCAACGTTGTAAGAACCCCAAGTGTCGTCTTTCGTCAACACTGAAATATAGGGTATAATATTTTCCTTAAATTTTCCTCCATCTCTTCTAACATTACATGTAAAGAATTTTATCGTCTCTTTGTATGGATAAGAAACTTCACACATCACTTTCAGGAAAGTGTGAATAGAGAATATTTCGTATTTTGCTCTTCTGGTTTGTGACGTCCTATGGTCTGTAGATAGTTGTCGACGAAACGGGAAAGCATAGTGCCTTCGTTTCTTTCTGCTCCAAAGATGGGGCAACTTCCTTCGAAAGGTCGGTACCCATCTACCAGAATATGCTGTGTCATAATCCAAAAGGCTGCAGTATGAGTAGCCACCATCGTGAGAACTTACAGACTCCTGAGCTGTGTGTCTGTCTGTCCATCCACCTCTGTAATCCAATTTTTTTTCTTCATATCCAGCTGTACGTTTTTCACGAATAACACAAAAACTTCACTGTCTTGAAAGACATGAATTAACGTTCAATGTTAATAAAAATCCAACCAGATGCAACAGTATGCAGACATTTATTTACTGCAAAGTCACTCTACATATTTCGGGTGTCACAGCACCCATCATCAGGAGTACTAAAAACTGTAACCGCAGCCTCCGGTACAGCTACTTCCCTCCAACGTGGCCTGATCAGGCCA
>Ga0123354_10009639_pt1 | contig 14818 bp, 15 predicted proteins | sample TergutLab28metaG_2_FD_97872 | JGI IMG/M metagenome (GOLD analysis project Ga0123354, IMG submission 97872) | Labiotermes labralis P4 segment gut microbial communities from Petit-Saut dam, French Guiana - Lab288 P4 | ecosystem: Host-associated > Arthropoda: Insects > Digestive system > Gut ...
CCGCCCCCGCGATGTGCGCGGAGAGAGAGGAGGCGGATTTGGTCTTTGTCGGTTTCTTTGGCATATGGACTCCCTTTTATTTAGATGTCAGATCCCAGATTTCAGACGAAGGGGGGCCGCCCGGAAACGGTGCGACGGGACGCAGGCGGCTACTTTGAGTTTTGGGCGTTGCCCAAAAAACTCATGGTTCGCTATAAAAACGCAGGGTCATAGGATTTTATAATAAGCCGTCATCAAAAGTTCAATACGGATGCATCCCATAGAAATCCAAGCCGATTTTTTCGTCTAAACCAAACATCAGATTCATATTCTGGATTCCCACCAGCGCGCCGCCCTTGCCGATGCTGTCGAGCGCGCTATAGACAACAATCCGGTTTCTTTTTTCGTCCACATCCAGGCCGATATGGCAAAAATTTGTGGCCGACACCGCCGCTAACCACGGATACGGGAGATAATCCCACGCCGCTTGTTGCGTTTTGGGGAGATCGATGATTTTGACGAAAAATGCGTCTTTGTAAAATGTCTTATAAATCTCCAATACCTCTTTGCGGCTGACGGACTTCAGGGGGAACGCGTGATTGACGGTTATGATGCCTCTTGAAATCGGCACATAACAGGCGGAAAAATGAATGGTAACCTTTTTCTTCGCCAGCAAAGACAGTTCCTGTTCTATCTCGTAAGAATGCCTATGGTCAACGACGTTGTAGGGCAGCACATTGTTGTGCATTTCAGGATGGTGCAGAGCGATGTCCAAATCGTCGCCAGCCCCCACCGTGCCGGACAAACCATCCACGATAATTTTGTCCAAATCGATGAGCCCTTCTTTTACAAGAGGAGCAAGCGCCAAAATAGACGAGGAGGAATAACAGCCCGGGTTGGCGATAACAGATGCTTTTCGTATCTTGTCCTTATGCAGCTCCACCAACCCATAGACGGCTTTTTCCGCCATGCTCCAGTCCGCGTGGGGCATGCCGTAAACGGTTTCCCATTCCTGTCTGTTCTTCAGCCGGAAGTCCGAACCAAAATCAATGATTTTGCTTCCCTTTTCATAAAACGGCTTGCTCAGTTCGGTTATGAGCCCCGTCGGGAGCGCAAAGAAAACCGCGTCACAGGGAGACGCTTCTTCCGGCTTAATGAAATGAATATCCCTGCCGTAAAAGTTCTTATGATAATATTCTATGGGCGTATCGCTCCGGCTGGTTGCCCATGCGACGTGCACCTCCGGATGCTTCAGCAATACCCGCAGCGCTTCGCTTCCCATATATCCGGAAGCGCCGTAAATGCCAACCGTTATCATGTGTCACCTCTATTATAAATATATATTATCTCATTTTTTAGTTTGTCAATTTATCCATGAAAAAAGATAACTTGTTGTCTTTTAATCTCTCAAAAAATTCGTTTTTATCATCTACATTTTTTACATAATCAACCGCGACAGATAAGTAGCCCACCTGCAAGCATAGTTTATAAAATGCCAATCTATCGGCATCCAACATTTCCGGCAAAGAAAATGTGCCATTATACATCAGCTCAATGACTGCCCAGTCGTATTCCATGTCAAAATATTTTACAGCTTCAATGTCTATCAGCGCAAGGCTATCGTCTTCCATCACAAAGATGTGCGGCGGAGTCAATTCCCCATGGATCAACGAATATATGGGGGTTTCTGTTGGTTTGACCGCAAACAATTTATCTTTCAATAAACCGGCAATGCGTTCTTGCATATCTGCCACCTGGCTATCCAATGCAGAAGCAATCCGCAATTCTTCCTTATAATGCCGAAACGCCAGTTGCTCGGCTGAAATGTTTCTGTCAAAAGACTTTTTCTCCATCGGCGGCCCAAAATAACCACGTTTTTTATTCGCCAGTTTTCCCATCAGCGCGGACAGTGCGTCTGCATATTGTGCGACGTCCCCGCCGTCATCCATATACTCCTGAAAGCTTTTTCCTTGAAAACATTCGACTACCGCATAATCAAAATCGCCATCATCCTCATGTCCGCATTGCAGGATTTGCGGAACACGGATGTCCAAATCCGCAAGTAGCTTTGTATTAAATACGAAATAGGGAAACCCATCGGCAAACAAATAGTTCGCGCCTTCCGTCTTATTCTCTGTTAAGGCGCCTTCATATGGCCGCCGCCAAATATACAGCATATACGGGTCTGCATCCGTATGAATTTTGTAAACCTGTTTGGATATGCCACCGCGCACTTCTTCAATTGTAAATGCATTCGCATTTAGAATTTGACCAATTACTTTTCTCGGCAGCGGACAGTTCATTTTATGAACGCCTTTCTTTTTCGCGCCCGCAGGCGCATCCAAATCCCATGACCCATTTCCCTCATCTAGCTTCTAGGCTCTATTTTCTAGCCTCTAGTCATTCCACATCCGCCATCTCCACATACCGCGCCCCGTTTTCCGCAATGAAATCCTTGCGCCCGGCGAGATTATCGCCCAGCAGCACGTCGAACATATCCGCCGTGGCCGCGGCCTCATCGGGATGAATCTGAATGAGCCGCCGTGTGGCGGGGTTCATGGTGGTCAGCGCCATCATGTGCGGGTCGTTTTCGCCCAGTCCCTTGGAGCGCTGCAGACTGTACTTCGCGTCGCCCAAACCGGCGACGATCTCATTTTTCTCGCGATCGCTGTAGGCAAAATATGTTTCGTCTTTGCAGTTTATCTCATACAGCGGCGTCTGCGCGATGTACACGCGCCCCTCCTCGATGAGCGTAGGAATGAGCCGGTACAGCATGGTGAGCAGCATGGTGCGGATGTGGAAACCGTCCACGTCGGCGTCGGTGCATAAAATCACTTTGTTGAACCACAGCAGCGACAAATCGAATGTCGCCAACTCCTTGTTGGCCCTGGACGTCACCTCGACGCCGCAGCCCAGCACTTTTATCAAATCGGTGATAATGTCGTTTTTGAAGATCTTGTCGTACTCGGCTTTCAGACAGTTGAGTATCTTGCCGCGCACGGGGATGATGGCCTGAAAATCCGGGTCGCGCGCCTGCACGCACGCGCCCATGGCCGACTTGCCCTCCACGATGAATAACTCGCGCGCCGTCACGTCCCGCGAGCGGCAGTCCACAAAGCTCTGCACCCGCGAGGTCAAATCGTTGCCCGTCGCCAGCGTCTTTTTGAGGTTGAGCCGCGTGACCTCGGCCTTTTCGCGCGACCGCTTGTTGACGAGCACCTGCTCGCATACCTTGTCGGCGTCGGCCTTGTTCTCGAGAAAATACACCTCGAGATTGTGCCGCAGAAACTCGGTCATGCACTCCTGGATAACTTGTTGGTGACGGCTTTTTTGGTCTGGTTTTCATAGGAGGTCTGCGTAGAAAAATTCGACGACAGCAGCACGAGGCAGTCCTGCACATCGGCGAAACTTATCTTGCTCTCGTTTTTGAGATACCGTCCCGTCTGCTTGAGATAGGCGTCAATCTGCGCCACGAACGCGCTGCGCACCGCCTTTTCCGGCGCGCCGCCGTATTCGAGAAAGCTCGAGTTGTGGTAATACTCCTGCAAACTGTGCCGATTGGAAAAGCACAGCGCCGCCGACAGCTTGACCTTGTATTCGGGCTTGTCCGCGCGGTCGCGCCCGCGCCGCTCGGCGTTCCAGCACTGCACGTCGGTCAACCGGTCGTCGCCCACCAGCTGCGTAACATAATCGGAAATGCCGTTTTCATAGTAAAAAGTTTGTTCCTTTTGCGCCGCGTCATTGCCTTCGTCGCGGAACAGAAACGTCACGCCGGGGTTGACGATGGCCTGCCTCTGCAGCATATCGGTGTAATATTCGGAAGGCACCGCGATGTCCGTGAACACCTCCACGTCGGGCAGAAAGCGGATGCGCGTGCCGGTCTCGCGGCTGCGGGTCGGCTCGCTGTTTAAGCTGCCCACTATCTCGCCTTTTTCAAAATGCAGCGTGTAGCGCCGCCCGTCGCGCCGCACCTCCACGTCCATATACGCGGACGCGTACTGCGCCGCGCACGCGCCGAGGCCGTTGAGTCCCAGCGAAAACTCGTAGCTCTCGCCCTCGTTGGTGTTGTATTTGCCGCCTGCGTACAGCTCGCAGAAAATCAGCTCCCAGTTGTAGCGGTTTTCCTTTTGGTTGAAATCCACCGGCATGCCGCGCCCGAAGTCCTGCACCTCAACGCTGTGATCGGCGTAGCGCGTGACGATGATTTTCGTGCCGTGCCCCTCGCGCGCCTCGTCAATGGCATTGGACACAATCTCAAAAATGGCGTGCTGGCACCCCTCCAGCCCGTCAGAGCCGAAGATGACGGCCGGGCGCTTGCGCACCCGGTCGGCGCCTTTTAATTGGCGGATACTCTCGTTATCATAAGTGGTTTTTTTCGGCATAGGCTGTGTGTCTCTCCTTATGTGATATAGGGCAGTATATCCATCAAATCATCCGTTTTCACAGTATACGTGGCTTTCTCCGCCACGGCGGCGCTGCCGTTGAGCGCAACCGATCTCCCGCAGTATTCAAACAGCGGAATATCCGTGGAACCGTCGCCCACCGCCGCACACTCTTCTCTTTTTATCCCGTGTTCTTCGTAATATTTTTGTAAAACGGTTTGTTTCCCCACCGTACCCAAATGGCTGACTATTTCGCCTGTAAATATCCCGTCCGCCGTCTTATACTCGCTGCCGAAAGCGGTATCCATGCCCCATCGTTTCTGCGCGATCCTAGCCACCTGCTCCGGTCCCACAGTGATAATCAGCGTCCGTATGCCTTTGCTTTTCAGTACATCCATCACCGTTGTCACATGGGCAAGCGGCGTGATATATTCCGCAAACTTCTCTTCAATCAATCGCTCCGGCAACCCGCGCAGCAGCTTCGCCCTAAGATAATCCGCCTCAATATAATCGAGCGCGCCTTCGTCTTCCCTCTGCTGGATGACCGCGTGCTCCTTTTCTTTTCCGTTTAAGATGCAGGGGAACATCACCGAATGGACGCCGATAATCAATGTATCGTCCAAATCAAAACAGACAAGCTTTATGGGATTCATCCAGCACCTCCGTTTAACTCAAATCATAGGTTGTCCATCCCACTGCCGCCAGCTTTTTCTGTATCTCATGAAATTCCAAATAATATCTTCGGCAATGAGGCCAGTGCCTATTGAAATAATCCAGCAGCCGTCTTTTGGGCTGAATTTCAAAACGGGTTTTGGGTATCGAGAAAAACTCAAAATAAGGTTTATCGGCAGACCAGTCGCGTTCGCCCACACACCTGTCGGTTTCAACAGATAATTTGGGCGCCGGATTGCCTTCTGCCGTTATGTGATTTTCTCCGATGATATACTCAATCCAATTTTTATTACATTCAGATAAATCAATTTCTTTTTCATTACCGGCATTATCACAATACATAATCTTCTCATAAAAAATATTTTTTATGCTTTTTATCGAATATATCATCTGTCCATCCCTCAAAACCAAACCGGCTCCGTCTCGCTTTTCCCCGGCCGCGTGATGAGATCGCGCAGCGCCTGCCGGGGGTCTTTATCTTCATAGCACACGCGGTAGCATTCCTCCGTGATAGGCATGTCGATGCCCATCTGCCGCGCGAGCGCGAACCCCGCCTTCGCGGCGAGGAAGCCCTCCACCGTGCCCACCTGGGCCACCGCCTCGGCGGGCGGCACGCCCTGCCCTATCAGTTTGCCGGCGCGCCGGTTGCGCGAATGCTCGCTGCCGCACGTGACGATGAGATCACCCATGCCGGACAGCCCCGCGAACGTATGCGCCTGCGCGCCCAGCGCCACGCCGCAGCGCGCGATTTCCGCAAGCCCTCTGGTCATGAGCGCCGCCTGGGCGTTGTCGCCGGTGTTCAGCCCGATGGCGATGCCGCACGCCAGCGCGATGATGTTTTTGAGCGCGCCGCCCAGCTCCACGCCCGCCACATCAGTCGACGTATACACGCGGAAGCGTGGCGACAGCAGCAGCTCCTGCACGGCCACTGCGTCCGTAAGATCCGCCGCGGCGCACACGATGGACGTCGGCATGCGCCGCCCGACCTCCTCTGCGTGTGACGGACCGGACAGCACGGCCACGCGCTTGCCGGGCAGCCGCTCGGCCAGCACCTCGGAAAACCGCCGGTGCGTCTCCTGTTCGAGGCCTTTGCCCGCGTTGACGACCAGGGTACCCGCGGGCAGCCCCGCGAGCTTGCCCGCCGTCTCGGCAATCGCAAAGGAGGGCACGGCGATAAGCACAAGGTCGGCGGACTCCGGCAGTTCAGTGGTCAACCGAATCTCCGGCGGGATGGCCACGCCGGGCAGCAGCTTTTTGTGCTCCCCGTCGCATCGCATGGCCTCTACTTCCGCCTCAAACGGCGTCCACAGCGTCACGTCGTGTCCGCCGTCGTGCGCCATCACGGCCAGCGCTGTGCCCCATCCCGCACCGCAAATCAGTATGCGCGCCATATAGGAGACCTCCTTTATAGATGTCAGATGGTAGATTCCAGATTTCAGCCGATGGAAAAATGGTTATAGGAACTGTCGCGCCGCGGCGCGGAAGAAAATGAGGCATTTATACAATCGTTAAAAAAAATTCATCCGTCATTGTGAGCGCAGGTTTTCTCCGAGAAACGTAAAGCGAATATATATTTACGGAAAACCTTTGAGTTTGGGCTTACGCCCAAACTCCCGAAATACATTTTACGCGTGCGCGAAGCAATCCAGGGAAGACTACTGTTGTTGTTTATCCCAAAAAGCACAGGCGCCTTTCGAATTCTATTTTTTCTTTTTCGTCCCAATCTTATGTTCCGTACCCTTGCACAGCCGCACAATGTTGCCGCGGTGCTTGAAAATGAGCAGCGCCGCGATGAGGCAGGACAGCACGGTGGTCATGGTGACCGCCGGGGTCCCCATGTAAAATAAAAATGTCGTCAGCGCAAACGTGAGCGCCGCGGCCACCGACCCCAGCGACACATACCGGCTCAGCAGTACGACCACAATAAATACACCCAGTGAGATGAGTGCCACGCGCCAGTCGAGCACGAGCGCCAGCCCCAGCGCCGCCGCGATGCCCTTGCCCCCGCGGAACCTGAAATACAGCGGATAGATATGGCCGATAATGCAGCCCAGACCCGCCGTGTACATGCCCACGATGCGCAGCATGGCCAGCCGGTCGACGTCGCCGCCCAACCGCGTCATCAAAAACCAGCCGAGCAGCACGGCTATCACGCTTTTGAGCAGATCTCCGAGCAATGTCAGCGCCGCGGGCCACTTGCCCTCCTCGCGCAGGACGTTGGTCGTGCCCGCGTTGCCGCTGCCCGCGCTCGGATATCCCCCTTGCCGCGCCAGCGGGTGATGAGAATGGCCGAATTGACGCTGCCCAGCAGATAGCCGCAGACAAGGATGACGATGAACAAAAAGACGAACATGAAAAGCCCGTTTCTCCGGCGCAGGTATTTTTTGCTTTAGGTGCCTTTCCCGCTGCGCCGGCAGCGGGAAAGGCATCAATGGGATATGCGGCAGTTACTATGTATTGTTAAGCGGCTTCATCTGTCTTTTTATTTGTGATGCTTGTTTTCATATTCCTTGAATACAGTGCCCCTCCCGCCGCATACCCTGTTTTTCCATAATCCTGTAAGAGGGCATATTCCTTGTATCACAACTGGCAATGACCCGCCTTAAGTTTAATTCTTCAAACGCCAATTTTTATAAAAAGCCAACAAGTTCATTGCCATAACCATTTCTACGATAATGGGGATGAATGACGATGCTGCTTAACCCGCCTTGTTGAAAGTTCATAACGGAAAAACAGCAGGATCCAATTAAAAGCCGTGTCCCTTTCAAACCAACAGCAAAATGATATTCACAACAAGGCTCTTCGTTTGTTTTTTGTATGGCATATCGTATGTATTCAAGGCATTATTCTTTGGTTTGGGCGTCCATAAGCAAATATTGAATATTTTCAAAATCTCTCACAATGGCATAATCATCATCAAGGTCGTTCTCTGTAAAGGCTCTCAACAATAGATGTTCTGTTTCATATGTTTTCATGTTGGGCACCTCCTTTTACATAATGCTTTATGAGAAATACCGGCATGCCGGATGTGGAAACTATATCATCGATATATGACAAATGTATGATGATAATTGATAGGGCCCCCTCGCCCCTACCGCTCTTCTCCCTTTTCCCGTATCACAAATCGAATCGGCGTGCCCTCAAACCCGAACGTCTCCCGCAGCTGATTCTCCAGATACCGCTGATAGGAAAAGTGGAACAGCTCTTTTTTATTGACGAAGCACACAAATGTGGGCGGACGCACGCTCGCCTGCGTCATGTAGTAGATGCGCAGGCGCTTGCCCCTGTCGGTGGGCGGCGGCACGCGCGCCGTGGCCTGCGCGAGCACCTCGTTGAGCGTCCCCGTGGACAGGCGCGTAGCGGTCTGCTCGTTCGTGTATTTAATCAGCTCAAATAACCTGTCCAGCCGCTGGCCGGTCACGGCGGAAATAAACACAAACGGCGCCCAGGTCATAAAGGAAAAATCCTGTTGCAGCCGTTTGCGGTACGTGTCCATCGTGAACGAATCTTTATCCACGGCGTCCCATTTGTTGACGGCGATGACGCACGCCTTGCCCGTGTCGAGTACGAGCCCCGCCACCTTGCTGTCCTGCTCGGTGAACCCCTCGGCGCCGTCCATGACCAGCACGCACACGTCCGCGCGCTCGACGGCCATGCGCGCGCGCAGCACGCTGTATTTTTCCACCGCGTCGTCCACGCGGCTCTGCCGGCGCAGCCCCGCCGTGTCGATGAACAAAAAGCGGCCGTGCGCGTTGTCCACGGGCGTGTCCACGGCGTCGCGCGTGGTGCCCGCGACGGGGGACACGATACTGCGCTCCTCGCCCGCGATGGCGTTGACCAGCGACGACTTGCCCGCGTTGGGCCGCCCGATGACCGCTACTTTGACGCGGTCGTCCTCGTCCTCGGGCGCGTCGGCAGGCAGGCGCTCGATAATGGCGTCGAGCAGATCGCCCGTGCCGTGCCCGTGCACGGCGGACACGGCGATGGGGTCGCCCAAGCCCAAAGCGTAAAACTCATAAAACGAATCGGGCGCATTGCCCACGCTGTCGCATTTGTTGACGGCGACAAGCACCGGCTTGCCGCTTTTCTGCAAAAGAACAGCCACGTCGCGGTCGGTGGCGGTCAGTCCCGCGCGGGAATCGGTGACCAGCACGATGACATCGGCCTGCCCGATAGCAATCTCGGCCTGGCGGCGGATGTGCCGCAGCATTTCATCATTGCCCTGCGGCTCCAGCCCGCCCGTGTCCACGAGCAAAAACCTTCGATCGCGCCACTGGCACGGCGCGAACAGCCGGTCGCGCGTGACGCCCGGCGTATCTTCCACGATGGACAGCCGCTGTCCCGTGAGTTTGTTGAACAGCGCGGACTTGCCCACGTTGGGGCGCCCGACAATGGCGACGATGGACAAACAATCACCTTTAGATTTCAAGTTATGAAAACACTTTGCGGGGAACAATGAGCAGTGAATAGCGAGTAATAAAGGAAATAAGGTCATAGGATTTGATGCGCCGATGGGGTGCGAAAACTGCTCACTGCTCCCTACTCACTTCTCATTTTGAACAGCGCCCGCACCAGCTCTTCTCCGCCCGTGGGCACCACCTGCACGCGGCATCCTATCTCTTTTTCTACTCGTGCGGGCGTGTACCCGTCCAAAAATAAGTCGCCCTCTTTGCGCAGCATAACATCCGGGACGAGCACACGCCCCTTGACACGTCCCGCCCCCTGCGCGACGATATCCCGCCCCGTGACCAGTCCCGCCACGGTGACGTCGGAACCGAAAAAGTCGTTATGAATAGGCATCACGCGGATGCTGATAGTATGCCATCTTTTCCGAAGTCCGTCAATCACATCCTGTAGAAACGGGGCGGCCGCCTCGCCCGTTATAAGTGTAACCGGCTCGCCGCCCCGCGCCGCCCACCGGCGCGGCCGCTGCGCCCTTTGCAGCTCCTCCGTGAACGTTTCCTCGAACAGCCGCAGCAGCCCCACGCCGTTTTCCAGCTGGAGATACTCGCCGTAGTAATCCGCCTCGGGTATCGCCCATCCGGCCTTGAGAAACCACTCGTCCGCGGCGTACACACCGCCGTCATGAAATTCATCGACAATCTCCAGTACGGCGGCGGCCTGCTCGGGCGTGTAGGACGACAATGGATACAATCCCTCGCGGTATTTTGTCAGCCCCACCGGCACCACCGCCGTGTTCTCTACATTGCCCAAATCCGCCAAATCGCGCAGCGTGCGTGCCAGCGCCTCGCCGTCGTTGAGTCCCGGGCAGCACACCACCTGTGCATGCACTTTGAGCCCCGCGTCCGCGAATGTGGATAGGTGCCGGAGCGCATCGCCCGCGCGCGGGTTGCCCATCAGGCGCACGCGCAGCGCAGGGTCGGTGGTGTGCACGGAGATACGCAGCGGGCTTATCTTCATCTCCGCGATGCGCGCGACGTCCTCATCGGAAAGATTGGTCAGCGTGATGTAGTTGCCCAGCAGAAACGACAGCCGTGCGTCATCGTCCTTGACATACAGCGGCGCGCGCAAGCTCTTAGGTAATTGGTCTATAAAGCAGAACAGGCAGTGGTTTTGGCAGGTTCGGTGCGCATCCATCAGATAGGTATCAAATTGCAGCCCAATATCGGCGTATGGCTCGTGCGTGAGCGCAACGCTGCGCTGTGCCACCGTGCGCGCCGCGCCCGTCTCCGCTTCCAGCGTCAATGTCAGCTTTTCATCCGCCAGCGCCCATGTGTAGTCCAGCACGTCCCGCACGGCGCGGCCGTTGACCGCCGTCAGCCGTTCCCCCGCGCGCGCGCCCGCCTTGGCCGCCGGGGAGCGCAGGACAACGCGCCGGATGACGGCGCCCTGTTCAACGGGCAGATTGCCGGCCACGCGCTCGCCTCCTGTGTGCGTTTGATAACAGAATCGGATTTTTATAAAATCGTCCGAAGTCTCACAGCGCCTTGCGGTGGAACAGCCACAAACTCCCCGCCAGGATAACCGCGGTCAGCCCTATTGTCACGACCAGCGCGGGCCACACCTCGGCCGCCGCCGTCTGCCCGGCGAGCAGCCCCACCGCGTCGCCTCCCAGCGCCATGGGATTGAACCGCTGCGTCTGCGGCGCGATGGCAACCAGGCTCATCACCACCAGCAAACCGCCCGCCAGCACCAAACTGCCCACAATGCTTTTGAACAGTATCCCGCCTAAGCTGAGCAGCGCGATGAGCAGCAGCCCGTACACCCACGGCCCCGCCACCGCCAGCCACAGGTGCGGCAGCGCGCCGCCGCCCCACAGATACACGGTGTAGCCGAGACAAACAGCGAACGACAGGGCGTAGCTCACCGTCCACAGCGCGCCCGCCACGGTAAACTTCGCCCAAATCACCGTGCCGCGCCGCATGCCCTTGCTCAGGATATTGACCAGCGTGCCTTTGCTCAACTCATTCGCCATAATGCCGCAGAACACGATGACCAGCACAAGTACGCCCATCTGGCCGATGTTTTTGAAAAACTGGCCCCACGCATCCATGGCCGTGGCCGCGGGCATGGAGATCACCACACCACCGCCCATGTCGGTGCCGTTCAATAAATCGGGGATCATTTTCGCGAGCAGCGGGCTTAGAATGCCGAACACCGCGAACGCGGCGAGCATAACGATGCCTTTGTATGTCCGAATGCTTTCCAAAATTTCCTTTTTACAAAAGGCGGCAAACGCTTTCATTGCACCGCCTCCAAAAACAGATTTTCCATGCTGGGCGCCAGCACCTCGAACCGCGCGGGCAAAATATCGTGTTCTGTGCAAATCCGCAGCACGGCACGCTGCGCCGCCGCCACGTCTTTGGCGTGCAGCGTCAGCTCAAGGCCGGCTTCCTCATGGCCGTCCAGCAAGTCGGTTCCCGCGGGCGCGTCGAATGCGCCGTTTACAATCGCGCCGTCTGCGGATATGCCGTCCGTAGCGATGCTGCCGTTCATCCCCGCCGCTTCCATAAACCGCGCCTTGTCTCCCGCCGCGGCAAACTCAATCAGCAGCGCGTCCGTGCGATGCCGCGCGCGCAGCTCGTCCAGCGTGCCCTCCAGCACGATTTTGCCCCCGTGCAGCACCGCCGCGCGGTCGCAGATGCGCTCGACATCGGACAGAATGTGCGTGGAAAACACCACCGTAGTCTGCCCGTGAATCTGCCGAAGGATATCCAAAATTTCTTTGCGCCCCACGGGATCGAGCGCCGAGGTCGGTTCGTCACAGATGAGCAGTTTGGGTTCGTTGATGAGTGCCTGCGCGACGCCCAGGCGCTGCTTCATGCCCCGCGAAAAGCTCCCGATTTTTTTGTGGACTTTATTCAGCCCCACCAGTTCGAGCAGCCGGCAGCTCCGCTCGGCGATGACGACGTCGGACAACCCCGCCGTCCGCCCGCACAACCGCAGGTATTCTTTCGGGCGCATGTACGGGTAAAACGCCGGCACGTCGGGCAGATAGCCGATGTGCCGGTTGGTCGCGGTGTAGCCGTACCGCACCCGCCTGCCGCACACCGACACGCTGCCGCCGTCGGGCCGCAGCAGCCCCAGCGCCATCTTCATCGTGGTCGTCTTGCCCGCCCCGTTTTCCCCGAGGAAGCCGAACACCGCCCCCTCGGGCACCGACAGCGAGATGTCGTCGATGACCTTTAGGGGGCCGAACGATTTGGACAGGTGCTCTATCTGCAATACATCCACAGAATAGACCTCCTCGGAAAATGATTCACGGCGGCGCGATCTTTTCGCCGCCTGCTGTGTTGTCACATTGGACGGAACCTGTCTTGCATAAAAATTTCAGAACGGCACTTGAGCGTTACTTCATTTTCGTATTACCATGGAGCAACCCCTTGACAGACGGCGAAAATCCTCGATTATCCGTTCGCGCTCAATTTTCTCAGGGTCTATTCTTCTTTGTCTTTCCCCTCATCGCTGCGGCCCAGCACAAAATACAGCACGGGGCCGATAATGTTGAGCACGATGCTCAGCACCACCCACAGCACGCGGTTGCCCATGCGGTAGCTCTTGTGCGTGAAAATGTGGATGAGCGCGGCGGCCATCAGCCCGACCTCGATGAGCGCCAGCGGGATCAAAAAGGGCAGGTATTGGGTGAGAATATCCATAAAGATGCTCCTTTCAACACTATCCATATGCCGAACCGAGGTAATATGAGTGGCTTCTGGAATAGTATAGTATCACAAAGACCGCAAAAATGCCACCCCGCCGCGCGGCGGGGTGGCATTTCTATTTTCATTCTATTTTTAGGTGCTCAGAAAAGGAGACAGACGTCTTTCGACAGTATTCATTCACTGCAGATTCTTACTGCTGATGCTTTGCTTTATACTCTCTGTGCTTTGTATACAGCACAAAGGCCCCACCTGCCATCGCCGCCATCATACACATCAAACAGGATAAAGAGCGTGAGTCCGCCCGCGTCCCCTGTCTTCTGGTCATTTCTTGCCTAGTCCATTACTTTTTCTTTTGAGATCAAATAAGCCGTCCGTGGGCGCGTCGTGCGGATGTATGCAGAAAAAGCCGACCGCAAGGGCGCTTTTTATTTTTTCGCAAATGGAATACAGTGGACGCCTCTCTAAGTTTTTAGCCACGCCTTAAGGCGTGGCTAAAAACTTCCATATGGCAGCCCGCACACACGCAGTTTTTTCTTTATTCCCTACTCTATTCTACAAAATCCACGCGAAAGCTCCCGCTGGAGATGCGCGCGTACAAACTATTTGCTGCACCGGTGTTGCTGTCGTTCAAGTTCTGCCCGCTGCCGTCCACACGCGCCATGCCGGATGACACCGCGATATCGCGGCTGTAGTCCGCCTTGTTCCCGTGGACGGTCATGCGCGCCGAACCGGAGCTGACGCGGACGGTATTCGCGCCCGTGAATGTGCCGTCCAGTGTGGCGCTGCCGCTGGTGACGGTCAGCGCAAAGCCCTGCGACACAAGGCCGCTCGCCGTCAGCGTCCCTGATGACAGCCCCATCGTCACGCTGCCCGCCGTGGTATTGTTGATGCGCGCCGTGCCCGATGTCAGCTGCACATTCAGCGTATCGGCCTGCACGTCGGCGATAGTCAGTGATCCAGAAGAAAAGCGCACCTGCACCTGCTGCGCGTTCAGCCCGTTCACCGTCACGCTGCCGCTGGAAAACTGCAGATTGACCGTGTTCAGCGCGGCGTCGGGCGGGAGATAAATCGTGATGGCTGGGTCGGGCGTCCAAAAAGAGAACAGCCGGAGGTGCCACCAGTCGATATTCTGCCGCACGGTCAGCGTGCGGCCGTCGAACTGGAATGTGATAGGGTTGTCGGCCGGCATATTGGTCACTTCATATCCGTAATGGTCGCTTTGGGCAAAAGTAACCGTGGCGCTGGATACCTGCAAATCGATGTCCGTGACCGGCGCGTCCAGCGTTTCGGCTATATTCTGAAACCCGCCCGCACGGTGGACGCCGCTCAGGTCCCAGTATGCCCCCAGCTCCGGCCCCATCGCCAACCCGCACACACCACAGACAAAGCCCACGGCGGCGACAATGGCCACCGCTATCCAAAACTTTTTCATTGGGCCGCCCTCCTGACAATCCATCTGCCGAGCCCGTTTTTAAAACCCTTTATGATGAGCGCGGTCAGCTGCACCATGCCGACCGCCAGTGCGGCGCCTAAACCCATGGCCAGCAGGCCGGCACCCACATAGAAAAGCCAGGACGCGATGTTGGGAAGCAGCGCCCATCCCATGGCAAAGCTCGCCACACCCGCAAACACCACGGCCACAGCCGACGCTATCAGCGAAAC
>Ga0123354_10009641_pt1 | contig 14816 bp, 11 predicted proteins | sample TergutLab28metaG_2_FD_97872 | JGI IMG/M metagenome (GOLD analysis project Ga0123354, IMG submission 97872) | Labiotermes labralis P4 segment gut microbial communities from Petit-Saut dam, French Guiana - Lab288 P4 | ecosystem: Host-associated > Arthropoda: Insects > Digestive system > Gut ...
CTTTACAAAGAGACGGACTGCATCAAAATATTCACAGCTATAGTAAAGCCCGCGTCATCAACAAGTTCAAAAATTTGAAACACAAAGTACAGAAATGCAATGCAAATATAAGATACAATAAGCAATATTTAAGTACGAACATAATTCCAAACTATGTTGATGGTGACACACATTATTATCACTACCGATTTACGCATGAGTGGAGATATACCTCTAATCCCCTTGTAGGTCTACGTGACGTAAAGGGGGACAAATTCACCGTTAACTGTTTACAATGCCTCAGATTGCCTGGAGCTTTACACACACGCATTGTATCGCCTGCGCCCGGAAACAATGTTCGCTGAGGTGCCATAATCTCAAACGAAATCCATACAGTGTCAAATAGGTCTACTGGAGGGAGAAAATGCCACATAACTGAACGCGCGTAACTTTTGATTTCTGGACTCAAAGTAAGAAAATAACTTATTTTCAATTCAGTCACGTCTACTGCACTGTCGATAACAAATCAACACTACTAACAATATTCTACAGTAGCTGATCGGCATGTTGCAGAACAGCCTAGAGTTACGAATATCCGAAAAGTGCATAGTACAAACGAAAGAGAGAGTGGTAACACAAGGCAAGCAGTACCGACCGTGACAGTCCGCGCGTCCTATTCTTAGAAAGCATTACCTTATTCATATACATAATCCCAAAAACATTACCCCTTACGACGGTATATGTTGTTATGTAAACTTCACGTGAACGATATTCAGATCAATTACTGTATGAAGCACGTAAAACCAATAATCTATTCAGGTTTCACAAAACACTTTATAAAAAAAAAAATAGCAGGGGGAAATGTGAAAATGCATGTTATAGAAAAGGTCACATTGAAATTATAAAACAAAATGATGGAACAGCCACTTCAATTTTCCCATCCCATCGCAAATCACTGGATACAATTCTGGAAGTGTCTGCGCTGCAACAGTGTACTGTAGGAGGAAATAGGGCAACTTTACGATACAAGCTATGGAGTGTAACAAATGGTTCATTTGATACACAGGCGTACGAAGCAATATCTGAGGTAATGATGCCTTCTGTGAGATGTGGCAACTGTTAATCTGAACTTTCAACGGCAGCAGTTACTCCTTAAACGCCGATATATACGAACGAACTACTAACTCCGAACTCCTTCCTGAGAAGCTAACAGGTCCTCAGTTTGTCAAGAAATCCCCCGCATTTTGCGGAACCCGAAAGTTCATTACCGTATTCACGAGGGTCAACCCCCCTCCCCCCACCCCCAACCTCCCCATCCACACCTGGGTTTCCGAGTGGTCCTTTTCCCTCAATTGTCCCACCAAAACCCTGTAGGCACCCATACGTGCCACACGCCCTGCCCATCTCCTTCTTGACTTCATCACCCTAATAACATTTGGTGAGAAATTACAGATCACGAAGCTCCTTTTTATGTAGTTTTCTCTACTCCCCTGTCACGTCGTTCCTCTTAGGCCCTGTATCTTCCTCAGCAACCTATTCTCGAACACACTCAGTCTATGTTCCTTCCTCAATGTAAGAGACCAAGTTTCACACCCATGAAAAGTAGTAAGCGTCACAGTCATCTTCTACGAAGTTATTACTTGTATTCTGTATAACGCACATTGCTTTGGTCCGCACAATACAGGTTGATGCACTACAAACAGCATTCCTGTCACGATAACCGTATTAAGTTCAAGTTAAATGCAACAAGCCAAAACAAATGGGTCTTCAGATTGATACAGATATCGTCTGATTATTCTTCTTTACAGTCATACAATTAAACAAGTAGATATGCGATTACCAAGACAGTGAACATAAATATGTATTACGAAATTTGACGCCGTGAAGTCTGGTAAACCCCTTCTACCCTGACTGCCGCTGTTTACTAAAAAAGAAGTCTACAAATTTAAATCGGACTAAGCGGACTAAAATCCCAAGAGAAAGCATTTTTCCCGTACGCACATTAACTTATTAGTTTGTATTCGAGTGTCAACAGTAAACGACGATATACGGAAGCAAGCAGACTTTTAACGTGTAGTGTGATTGTCATTTACTTAGATTCACAAAACCTGCGGACACGTACTGATGTTGTATTCAAAGCATTAATCGCTGAAGTACAAAGATCTGTATGCAGAACACTGAGTTAAGTTGCAAAGACTGGTCCTGCTTGATTTCACTTTCACATTTCCGTCCCCACTCAACTGTTACAGGCCGAGCTGGCTGGCAAAGGCAGTGGGCCTCGTGCCGCGCTCAACTTGCAGTCAAATAGGGCCGATTATTGCGGCCATTTACACCTACTATTCCATGGTTTTTCCTTTGCATACGATATCACTTGAATGATGCACATTCCTTCTCCGTATCCGCAAGGTCCCAGGTTCGATTTACGACACCGATTACTGGCTATTGTGGGGTCCGTTGTCATATTCCACAGCCCGTTCAGAAACACGCAATGATTCCTCCTACAACCTTCACTATAATCTTCCCGCCCGACTCCATGATTCTTGGAATACGCTGCCAAATAATTAAACAGGGAACGCTTCCAATTTTAGGCAATTTGCAATATGCATTATCCTACCCAGACCTGCAGCAAAAACTACCGGATGTCGAAGTATTCAACTGAAGTAGCAGTCTCTCGAGTCCAGTCTAACCAGATACCCACATGTGACGGTACACATTCATCAGTTCATTAGAATATAATGGGTATTGCTCCCACTTACCTTACAGGCGGCGTCCGTGCAACCTTGACTCTCCTGAAATTCCTGTTGCGTGGTTCAGTTACCTCGAAACTTTCCTTCGAACTTTTGTTCACTAAAAAGTGCACTTACAATACGTGCTATGAATATCTTCTTCATTCACAATACACTTATGAAAATATGCATGGGCAGACTAAACACAAAACCACTTCCAACACTTTGCTAAACTATCTTCAAACAACAAAAATTAGCTTAAAATCACACAAATCAACACACTGATGCAAAAATCTACGAATACATGTCACTACTGTTAAGGTTCAAACTCGTAAAGAAAGCCGTGATGAACGGCATTTGTTCTCGAGAGCGTTCTAAGAAGTGCTGGCTCCGCGCAGCCAACTTCCAACCGCCTCAACTGTCGCAAAGCTACTGCCTTCACAGCGAAGCCTAGCGTTCGGTCGGCACGCTAACCTGTGCTTGTTGCCAGACGAGTCCACTAGGTACTAGTCGGAGGGGTGGCTGGCAGTCAGTGTCCGAGCATCATACTTCTTGGTTGAATTATGTTTGCCAGACTCTCGTTTGGTTATGTTATTCAGTAAAGTCTTCAGGTGATTAGAACTCGTGGACGATTAAACTATTATTACTTTAAGCCATGTTCTAACTTCCCCGACATCTTCAGTGTTGAAATTATGAGTCAGTATACAGTTCGAGGCATGGTTCTGATTCCGCGCTGTTCTGTCTTTCAGTACGTTATGTACAGGTACATAAAAAAGATTTCTCTGCACTAACAGTCATGTTCGAGCTACAGTAATTCCTTTCTTGGTGTTTTTTTAATCACACTGTCATTTGCTAAACTTCACATAGCTTTGGTACCAGACAAAGGACACGCGAGTATGGGGCATTAGTGGAATGATACCGGAGGGAAGAACCAAGCACTCGGAAGGGGAAAAGTCCGTCCCACCGTCACAGTTTCATAGTTTATTCTGTCTCAGAACATGTCACTGGATAGAACCGGTGAAAGCCGATGAAGTGACTGTGTTTCATATGCATCGATTGATCAACTCACATCGCAGTGAGAGAAGGCAAACATAAAGCTTACTGACTACTATATGCACCATACGCCATTAACTGAACTACATTTCTCGCACAGACTGTATTCGTATGTGTTTCGTATGAATCTCAAACAATAAACGTCAGTTTTCCTGAATGGCATTAACCCACCGGTCTTTGTAATAGAGACGCGGTGTTTTCTGCGAGTTTCGCACTACATTTTAAACTCCTTTTACAAAATCTAACGTTTTCATCTGCATTTTTGTTTTCATATCCTCGATGTTGGAATGGCCTTTGAAGCTAGCGGTTATCCGGCGATTTAGTCTCGGTACATGTGCACCGATACACTTTTCTGTAAAGTTAAAAGGTAAATCAGTCCCATTAGAGGCCCGAGGTGCCCAGAGGGTTCCAGGAAGTTCGGGTTCCCAGATTACGTGACAGTGGCCCAGGATGGTGGTAAGGTTGTTAGCCTTACGCACCGGCCGCTTTTTACTCCTAGGAAATAGTTCTGATACTCATTTCTGCTAGAGGTTAAGTCGACCCCAGGGCCATAGTGCGATCGGAAGGATTATGTCAATGACAAATTCCAATGACACCATCTGGAATCAAACCAGCGACCTTCCGGCTTGAAGAACAGCGCATTAACAACTGTGCTACCGCGGTCCCCACACTTTTTTGTTGGTAAGGAAAATCAGTGCTATAACTATGCTGGAAATATTAAGCGCCACCACATAAAATGTAGTCCTATGGGCCACTAGATTCCTGGCAATTTTTCACCCCTGCTATAAGGTAAATGGGCCGGGATAGCGTAATCGGTATAGCGACTCACTACGGGCTGGACAGTCCGGGGATCGAATCCCGGTAGGGGCGAGATTTTCCGCCCTCGCTCACCCATCCTCCTATACAATTATTACCGGGTCCCTTTCCTGGGGGTAAAGCGGCCGGGGCGTGGCGTTGACCACCCACCCCATCTAGCGCCCAGGTTAAAAAAGTGTACAGTTATACTTCTACTCCCCCTCTGGGCCTTCGTGGCCTCTTCTAGGGTGACCTTTACCTTTACATTTTACCTGCAATAAGGTACAGAACAAGTCGGGAAAATAGCAAAAAGGACAGAGAAGGAGAACGAATAGTTACTGTCAGTACAAACAGATTTAATAAATGTATATACATGTGTGTTATATATGTTGGGTTTCACCCTTTTTAAAGGCCACGAACGCCCTTAGGGTGAGTAGAGGTATAGTTCTGCTCTTTCTAAGACCTCGGCACTAGACGGGGGTGGGGGTTCACCCCCACGCCCCGGCCGCCTCTACCCCCGGGAAAGACCCGGTACCTATTATACATGAGGCTGGGTGAGCCCCACGGCCGGTCTGGACGGGTGGAAAATCTCGTCCGCACCGGGATTCGATCCCGGACCGTCCAGCCCGTAGTCAATCGCTATACCGGCTGATCTACCCGGCCCACGTATATTATACATCACACTAGATATTTAGAGCATAAGAACTAATGTAGAGAAGATATACGGTGTTAACCGTCACCTACTTCGGTCGTTTGGGCCTGCGACTCAGCAAATGAATATTGGTGTTATTTGCTGTAGTTCAACCCGAAAAGAGCTATTCAGTGATTTTATCTTCCTTTTGTTTCTAACTGGCTTTCAATAAACACGTCCACGAAATACCTTGTCTGCAAACCTTAGCAATCTGACGTCTACTGTCTTCATTTGCATCATAAGCATCGACAGAGCGTAATTAATAATTACTCTTGTCCAATGATTCCTAACACTTATTCATCTCTACGCAAATATGAAGTTTCATTTTCAGCCCCGCTCTTGCACTAAACCATTCAAACTTCTTCAGTAACGTCTGAGCTCTTCTGGGATGTTACTCAGCGTTAGTTGTAGTCAGTTACCGATGTTTCGGTAGGGCCTATCGGTCCTATTTTCTAGGGGTCAAGCCGTCTAAAATCTGGACAAAGTGTCCCGAAACGTCGGCAACTACTTACCGATCAAGTTGAGTAACATCGCAGAAGAGCGAAGATCTCGTTTACAGCGCGGCGGAAGATGGATATCAAATCTTAGGTGATATGGGAAAAGGTAAGGGTAAAGGTAAATTGCACCCTTGTACAGGCACTGTGGCTCTGTACAGACCGTACGGCCCATAAGGGGAGTAGAGGTGTAGCTCTACTCTTTCTTGACCACGGCACTAGAAGGGGTGAGGAGTCGGCGTTACGCCCCGGCCGCTCTTTACCCCCGGGAAAGACCCGGTACCCATTGTACAGGAGGCTGGGTGGGCCCCAGGGCCGGTCTGGACGGGTGCGGAAAATCTCGCCCCCACCGGCATTCGATCCCCGGACCGTCCAGCCCGTAGCCAGTTGCTATACCGACTGAACTACCCGGGATATGGGAAAAGATCGTTAACATATTATCAGAGAAATTCCTGGTCTTTCAGATTTTAAATTTTGCCAGTGGAGTCAGTCCTGTAGAGTCGAGCCACGCATTGCGACGACAGGTCTGCAAATAACTGAAAAAAAAATCCTCCAGGAGCTAAACAGAAACATACCGTTCTAAAACACGAAGATAAACTACTGACGGCATCTCATCAGACTCCAATGAAGGAAACAACACACAGAGAACACCTGGGACTATCTAAAACAAACTGCGAGACGGAATAGCCCTTTGCTTTCTAGTTCTGACGCAGCGGAGTGGCTGTTGCCGAGCGAGTGATGGCTATTACACGCAAGTATTTTTGCACTGTGAACATGCAGGAACACATTAATGGTCAGTGTGCGGACACTACCATGAGCATCAGGCAACTTTTCAGCGCACCAGACCAGCCTGACGGTTAACGAACTACGAAAACAGATTCAAATGCCGGCGATCCACTTACTGAAGTCATAGGCAAACAATATAGCGCCACGTGTGCCATTATTTCTCAGTCAGCACGTGCAACGGAGCGGGAGAAAAGTCGTGTTCGAGCACGATACGTGCGGCATAAATCACGACGTGCAGCAACATAACGCACTATCCGGTAGGCGTGGGAAGATAACGGCGAAGAAAACGGGTTATGAAGACAGCCATTCCTGTGACATTTGAGTTTCTCTCAGCGGTGTTAATAAAGATTAAGGTTTTCTGGGCTGTTACGCCGTATGGACTGGTAACAGTTACCGACGTTTCGGAGTAGAATACTTCAGCAAAGGGTGTATCAGTCCATGAAGAGTGTTAAATCCTGAAAATGGAGACAGAACACTCTACCTAAAAGATGATAGCTATTTTCACTAAACACTGTATAGCATTCCAAACACAGCCCACTGGGTTAGAGCTTTACCTCAGCCTCCACGCTATACCTGCTTGACATGTAATGGCACGGCCTTTAGTTTTTACTTTTACTGGATTAAGTGAAATCTGTTAATGAAGAGAACAATGGATGCATCACTGCTAAGGCACTGAACGACGATTATATATGACCTGTGTAATAAATATTTATTACGCAGGCCACGTAACATCGAGTGGCAAGACATTTATGAAATGCTGAATTAGTATCGTGGTCAGTTTTAATAAAAACACACAGATATTTTCAAGGGAGGGGGTACGCGGTGGAGCGGTTGGCTGAGGCCTTGCGGTACAAGCTGGAAGGTCGCATGGTGTCATTGAGAATTTTCAATGATTTAATCTTTCCGGCCCCACTGTAGCCAAGGAGGCGACTCACGCTCTAACAGAAAGCAGTAACAGGGGTAAAGGCGGCCGGTGTGTAGGGCTGACAACGTTGTCACCTCATGTGCCGAGTGCCTAGAAGTTCTGGGAGCCTCAACCTCTTGGAATCCCTCAGAGTCTGTCCAGGCCTGTAATGGAAATAGATATTTTGATGAAAGAATAGAGAAAAAACTGCACAAACTCTCTCTCTCTCTTTCTCTCTCTCTCTGTCAGCTAGCTGAATGCCTACAACAGAATACATAACCGCCCGAACATGACGTACAGTATGTACCATAAAATATTTTTACTTAAGACATCCTATTGGTACAAAGATACATAAAGTGTGAGGATGATAAACGACAGTTACAGCTGAATTCTTTCAGTATGTTGTATGGTTTTTAACAAGCATGGACGCTGACAAAGAAAGAAGAACAAGCTCTGTTAATTTTTGAAAGGAAAATATTTAGAAGAATATATGGTCCTAAATATGAACACGGGGAATGGAAAAGTCGGAGGAATCGAGAACTAGAAGAGATGACCAAATGAGAAAATATAGTAAAAAGGATAAAAAGACAAAGGATAAGCTGGTTAGGTCACCTAGAGAGAATAGAGGAGGATAGGATGCTTAAACGATCTTCAGTCACGAACTGGAAGGGACGAGAAGAAGGGGAAGACCCGGGAAAAGATGGTAAGAGGAAGTAGAAAGAGATCTTCAAGTGATGGGAGTGAGAAGATAGACAGAGCTGGTGGCAGATAGGAAAAAATGGAAGGACATTATTCGACAGGCCAAAGCCCACAGTGGGCTGTAGTGCCAATGGAAGAAAAAGAATATTCTTGATTTTAAGCTTTCGCCGTGTTCTATATGTAATGTGTTTTCTTTTCGGTAATTCCCCGGCGTCTGAGTTCTAATAGCCGACGTTTCGGAACCCTCAATCAGTTCCATCTTCATAGGCAGGTGGATGAAGTATGACAGGGTATGGGATATGTGGTGTATTTATACCTGACAGGGTTCTGGCAGACCAGTGGAGGAGCCAATGGAAGGCGAGTGACCGGATGGGGGCGGGTAGGTGCACAACAGGTTGTGGAGAGGGGGAGGTATATAAGTGCTAGTGCGGGTGGGATCACTGTAGTGTACTCGGTGGATGTCTCCCTTTCTTGAGTTTGTGTAGCAGTGGCTTCCAGGATTTGCTGAGGTTGAATCCCCCATCTCTGTTGATGTTATTGGGATGCATCTCAATTTCGATGGCTTCTCTGATGAGACGATCCATGTAAGTGGCTTTAGTGGCGAGGAGTTTAGTGTCCTGTAATCTGATGATGTGGTCATGATTGAAACTGTGTTCAGCAACCACTGATTTGTCGGGTTGAACCAGTCTGATGTGTCTTTCATGTTCTTTAATGCGGAGCTGGATGGACCGTCCGCTCTGTCCGATGTACACCTTGCCACATACACCACACATCCCATACCCTGTCATACTTCATCCACCTGCCTATGAATATGGAACTGATACAGTGTTCCGAAACGTCGGCTATTAGAACTCAGACGCCGGGGAATTACCCAAAAGAAAACACATTACAAGAAGAAGTATGTTTTTAACGCAACACGTTTCGGCTAACATACAAGAAGCCACCAAAAAAATCCCCAAAACAAAAAGAAAAGTATGTAAATTGCATTATGTTACTTTACGTCACCAAGAAATGTGCAGTGGCGTGTCACGGACAGAGCTACCGGGCAGCACACTTCGCGTTATAGGTCGACCCAACTTGAATAGAGGAGTGTCCGACTCTTCCGGCCGAGTGCGAGTTCGCAAAAAAAGTCATACGACTCTAAGAGTAGCTGCAATTTGTCGTGATCAGTTCTAACAACATAACAACACAGATGTCAGCACAACCGGCACTAACTGCCACAAGAACAGGAGCGGACCCTAAAAGATAACCAGGGACTGCCGTGTGCTAAGGCCTAAACATGTCACAAATAATGAGCAAATGTTCTTTATAACTTTAAGGCAAGGCACGTCCGTTGTGTTTCTATCTATTGATTAAATAAAGTAATAAAATATATTCTAACACAATTTGTGTTGCGCGAATTTGGCTAGAAGTCAATATTCGGTAGGTCTTGCGACCGGCCACTTCGATACAGGTTTTATCTTGGCTTCTCTGTGCTTATAAGCAAATGCTGACATAATTCCCAAGATTCCAAGTTGCCACTACATGCTTCTCATGTAGCCCTCCCGAATTAAATTTATTAGTAACCAATTTCATATATTGTATACATGTAAAATAACCACTGCCACCGGGTGACAACCCAATTTCAGTTAATAGATATTATTATTATTATTATTATTATTATTAATTTTGAATCTGGGGAGGTGTTTGTTATATTAATTTTAGCGAAGTTAGGGATTTTTGTTGTTGCGAAAACATCTCTGAGTGAAATATATATTGGCATTGTAATTATGTATATTTATTTTTAGATTTTCGTATTGGTGGATGATTGCTCGAATGGCACCATTGTTTATAATTTGAAGACAAGGCATCCCGTTGTGTTTTTGTCTATTAATTAAATATTATCATAATAGACTATATTTTATTACATTTTTTAATTAACAGAGCAAATGTTCAAAAACGTGACAGGCCTTAAAAAATGAACAGACCCGTAACGAACCAACAGTTGTGTTACGTTCTTGAGGAACATTTTTATAAACAACGTAACAAAACATTTTTCTTTTGTCGTCGTGACGTTTCGGCAACTTCCGTTTCTATGTCGACATCGTTCATTGTGTGCAATGACAGTTTGTTTGTATTTGGCGCGATAGCCCCCCATTGGGCCAGGGCCTCCTCATTCACGAGGTTTCTAGATCACACACAACGACGCACCACATTCGGTAGGAATCCTCTGGACAAGTGACTAGCTCGTCGCCGAGACCTCTACCTGACAACACACAACACTCACGACAGACATCCATGCCCCCGGTGGGATTCGAACCTGCAGTCTCAGCAGGCAAGCGGCCGCAGACTTACGGCTTGGACCGCGTGGGCACTTGAACCGGCGAGATGACAGTACGCCTCTTAATTACAAACCCCACATGTGTACAACAGTACAATTTCTATCCCTACTACATGTTTCGGCAATTACATCAACATCATCACGAAGTATAAAACATCAAGTTTTTTAAAACATGTCAAAACAGGATATAGTTACAATACTAATACACATTTGTAATGTAAGGACATCGCCAACATTGTTCATATACTGTCAGAGGCAGTAAAGCCCAGTAACACATATACACTAAGTTAAATGTCTATCTGTTTGGAATACTGTTGTAGGATTCGCAGTGGCATACAAACATATAGAATTGGCCTTGATCCATAATGGATCTGTTTCTGAATTGCGAGATATAATTATCAGTGCAAGTGACCATAACTGATCTTGCAGAATTCGTGTGCGTGAGGGCATCTGCCGGTGTATCGTTCGCGACGGGAAGGTCGGGGGTTGGATTCCGGAGGGTGTCAATGGAATTTTTCATTGATGTAATCCTTCCGGCCACACTATGGCCCTGGAGTCGACTCAGCCTCTAACACCGCCTTCGTGTGCCGACTGTTCTTGAAATCTGGAAGCCTCATCCTTCTGGAACCCTCAGAGCCTGTCCAAGCCTGTACAGGAATGCTTTACCTTTTTTACTGTGTACGAAGTACACGTGTCTTGTTGCAAAATGTCAACGCTCAGAGAGAATGGGGCAGGGTAGAGTAGTCTGTATAGCGACTGGCTACGGGCTGGACGGTCCGGGGATCGAATCCCGGTGGGGGACGAGATTTTCCGCACCTGTCCAGACAGGCCCTGGGGCCCACCCAGCCTCCTGTACAATGGGTTCCGGGTCTTTTCCCGGGGGTAAAGAGCTGCCGGGGCGTAACGCTGGCCCCTCACCCCCTTCTAGTGCCTTGGTCAAGAAAGAGTAGAGCTATGTCTCTACTCCCCCTATGGGTCGTAAGGCCTGTACAGAGCATCAGTGCCTGTAGAAGGGTTCACTTTAACTTTAGCTTTTCAGAGAGAATGAATAATGCAGTAGAAATGGAAATAAATAATACAGAAACTACGGATTTTCTGCGCATTTTCTCTCACAGGTATTCGTATAATCATGATAGTAATCAGGTTAGGAAGTCCCGTAGCACCAAAGATTAAAAGGCATCTAATGTTTATCATATTACGGTACGTTATCCTTTCAACGCAGGATGAACGGAATTCATCATTATGCTGCTTATCTTTTTGTAGGTGGTCTGTGCGAACCAGAAACTAAATTTTACTACAGCATCAAAATTTATACTTCTGACGGACTCGTATATTATAGCATGCTAAATGTAAGTTTTCGTGTACACATTTCACCTGATCCTAACTAGCTTTAGCAACGTGCTTCAATGGTAACCATCCAAATCCCGCTTAATGTCTGAGCTCGTGTTTAAAACAGCTCTTAGCATTACCACGTCGTCATTCTAACACACGACGCAGAAATAATATACAAAGTGCAACAGCTGTATGAACGGGGTCTCTCATCTGGTGTTTAGAACGGCAGCACGTTTGAGTAGCAGAGATAAAACACGAGCTATTTCAAACTTCCTTATTAGGTCATAAACATCCGTCTCTTTTTACAGTTTTGATTGTGAGTGGAGAAGTCATTAATGTATATGGCAGAACTCATATTCCAATGCTTATTTATTTTGTACGGATGTGTAAATAAAAGTTTCTGTAACGCACCTTACACGCTGCTGGTGCCAGAACGTGTATAACAAAAGAACAACCACGAAGAAAAACGAATAAACTTAGATAGCGAAAGAAGTATTTCATTACCTTCAGTTAAAAACTCTCAGATAAAAAGTTGCGCCTTCCTCTTCAAAGTCGCGGTGCCTTTACGCACAAATATTCTTGACGTATTTGTTGACGTACTTTTGCATTGGAACTACAAATTTCTTCAGATCAAAATGAAAGCTCTTCGCATAATTTAGAACGACACAGTACAAACAGCTCGCCAACTCCTCGGTATTGTAACTTTCAATTCGCTAATGGCAACAGTACCAACGATAATGGCAATGAACATTTCCAATTTGGGGGAGGGCGACAGCAAACAACTGCATATTGGAGTTATTCTTAAGCAGCTAATGGTTGCTCAGCTCGTCAACAAATTTCATGCTCTGTATGGAAGCCATAGATTCATTACCGATTTTTCCGCACCCCATTACTAATCCACAGCCTGAGCCAGAAGAATCCAGTCACATTCAGATGTCGTAATTCTTACGGATCACTTTAATATCATCATCATCATCATCATCATTTGGCACTAAAACCCTTTGTGGTCTTAGCAAGTGACCAACTTAATGCACAAATTCTTGTTTTATAATAAACGTATTACAAAACAAGAATTTGTGCATTAAGTTGGTCAATTGCTAAGATTATACTGAGATGCACGGTCAGCAAAACATCAAAACCCTTTGTTAGTTTTCGCCTTCTCAGCCAATTCTCTCCAAGTTCTTCTATCCTTAGCTGTTTCCTTCCAGTTTTTAACTTCCATCTTCTTTAGATCTTCCATAACATCCTCTTACCATCGCTGTCTTGGTCTCCTTCATCCTTTTAAGTTGTCTAGTTCGTTTTCCAAATATCCAACTGGCTATACTTGCCTGAAATTTCATAGCAAAATTTGTTTTTCCGGAATTGAGTTGCTAGCCCCTATGTCCAACCCCCATCCTGGAGGACCAGGATTTGTCTTGGTTTTCTCCCCTAGATGGGTTAGCTTCTCCACGCTTGTAGCATCACTTTAATATACTCTTCACATGAATGGGAAAAACAAAATTCTGCTGAATTGACATTCATGAAATGTTAGTGATGACAGATTTGCTATAGTTGTGGGCCTGAAATTAGGGTACTGACTTCAATGGACTGCAAAGACATGGTGGCCACAAGAAGTCTATTCTTGCAAGGTGTTTTACTGCAACAGTTCACAAATCATTTCAGGTAGGAAGGTGGACTAATTTAAGCGAGGACGTACAAACCAAATCTCTGTTGCAGGATATAAACGTGTAATTTCCACTAACTATAATACCGCTACAAAACTCAAGTTGTAGATGGATCGTCCTGCGGACCCAGCTTTCTTAAGGCGACCGATTCAGCTGCACAATTTCCTGTGGTTCGTATGTGTTTGGAGACTGTAGTTACATAAACACGATACTGTGACGAATAAGCTTATCAGTAAAAGAAAATGTCAGATAGGGAACACTCTATGACCACTCACTATCGATATTGTTTGCGATGACAGCGGTTGGAACCGCCTCATTCAAATCATACATTTTCCTACCAGAGAACTGCACCCCTCTGGACTATTACGCAGCTTGTAGTGATAACAACCTATAGGTACCATATTCAAGGGTCAAGGATACAAGAAGATTCTCTTCTCTTCTTGGATTCTTTACTTTTGAAACGTCGGTAAGTTATTACAGCTACTCGCTGCGTAATAACCCGGAATAGCCCAGTTATCAACTACTTCGCGGCGGAAGCCTGAAATCACGCATGATCCTACCTGGTATCGAAATCCAAACCTGAAGATAGAAGGTGCAGTAAGATAAGTTGTTCACCCCAAATAGTAAATTAACTAATACACAATTTAATAGTTAAGTAATAACGAAAATAAGAATTATATAATGAGTCACGTGTATCTGTTGTTAAATCGAAAATGCTACAATTGGCTGGTAGTACTCAACGTATGGGGCACGTGGTGACGCAGTTGGTTGAGGCACTGCGCTACAAGTCGGAAGGTCGCGGGTTCGATTCCCGATGGTGTGATTGGAAGTTTTCATTGACATAATCTTTCCTGCCGCACTATGGCCCTGGGGTTGACTCAGCCTCTTAACAGAAATAAGTACCAGGAATATTTCCTGGAGGGTAAAGGTGGCCGGTGCGTAGGGCTGACAACCTTACCACATTCATGTGCCGATTGTCTTGAAATCTGGGAGCCTCACTCTCCTGGAACCCTCTTGGCCTGTCCAGGCTTGTAATGGGATTGCTTTACCTTCACCTTTACCTTTACTCAACATATGGATAGTAAACATGTTATACGCATTCTAAATTAATTATACAAAGATTTGTTGTCATAACTACTGAACTAAAAGTAACAATTTGGTCAAGAAAGTTTCAAAAAGTGTGCCTAGCTCTCAAGTTTTCAATCAAACCGCCAGATGGCTAAGAAATCCTGCCAGTCATCATGGAATCGTATACCGGTGCGGAGCGCGCAGGAGTGTTGTTTGTGGTGTCACGAACCGCAATCGCACACTTCCTTTCAGAGAAAATTCAGGACCACGTATCACGTAAAACCACCCCCCCCCCCCCCCCCCCC
>Ga0123354_10009642_pt1 | contig 14816 bp, 5 predicted proteins | sample TergutLab28metaG_2_FD_97872 | JGI IMG/M metagenome (GOLD analysis project Ga0123354, IMG submission 97872) | Labiotermes labralis P4 segment gut microbial communities from Petit-Saut dam, French Guiana - Lab288 P4 | ecosystem: Host-associated > Arthropoda: Insects > Digestive system > Gut ...
TCACTGACTCTAAATGTTAAACCATTTTATGGTTCTTGGTTCGAAACAAAAACAAGGGACGAGAAGGAAATGGACAGAAGAGCTTTTCACCCAGAAGTTGTGATATTCTCACTGACTCTAAATTTTAAACCATTTTATGGTTCTTGGTTCGAAACAAAAACAAAGGACGAGAAGGAAATGGACAGAAGAGCTTTTCACCCAGAAGTTGTGATATTCTCACTGACTCTGACATTGAACAAGGGCTTACGACGACATAACTATTTACTTTCTTTATAATTTAACAATAAAATATAATTTTCAAATTAAATGTTGTGCACTATTCCTAATTACAGCACACTTTCCAAAAAATAGCTTTATTGTATCTCCTAGGAATACAATAACGGCATATGTCACTTTGCAGTACATATTTGTACAGTGTGCCCCACTCGCTACCGAACCCGGCATTTCTTTAATAATTTTACCACTAATGAGGATATTGCAACGAAATTTGAAGCGGACTTACCTCATTGTGTAACTGTGAGACATCATAACATGTGCTGCAAGTAGCCACCATTTGCGTCCAGACAGGATTGAACCCGGCGCGCCATATTTTGGAAAGTCCTTGCCAGTACGTCCGCCGTCACTGCCTGAATTTCTTCGGTGATGTTTGCTTTCAAGGCGTCTATGGTTCGCGGTTTGTTTCGGTAAACTCTCCCTTTCAGATATCCCCATAAGAAATAATCAGGCGGCGTCAGATCGGGCGAGCGGGGTGGCCAAATTCCCTTCGAAATGGCACGATCGCCGAATCTCGGCCATGCTGGCTTGTGAAATGTGGGATGTCGCTCCGTCCTGCTGGAAATATCCAATTGAGTGTTCCTCATTGTCCAATTGATTTACAAAGGTTTTGAAGATTTCCATACATGCAGCTGTTATGCATCAGGCAGGAAACAGGCTGGCTAGCTGGCTGGCGGACCGCTTCTCCGTGTCGCAACAATTAGGCGCAATACAGACACACACTACAGACACGTTCCTCTTCATTTCTCACACAACGAACGTACTCCTGTTCAAATTTCGTTGCAATATATTCATTGGTGTTAGAATTATTAAAGAAATGCCGGGTTCGGTAGCGAGTGGGACACACTGTACTACTATTTGTTATGAAATAAATGTTTCGTAAATATATAATTGAACTCAATATAAATAGAGGTAAAATATGCAGTACGATTCGCGGAAGTACACTGTCTGACTTGTAAAAATAGTTCCTAAAAATGCAGTGGCGCTATTGTAGACTTCTAAACTACTGTCATGTAACTGCTGAGATTTCCGATTGGGTTCTCCATTTTTTCTAACTCAAATTTCTATTAATCGTGTCCACAATCGTGCCGCATTAGATCATCCTAATTAAATGTGATGATAATTTAAATTATGATGATCATAATGACGTAATTTTTATCCATCATTCTCTTACATCATCTATCCTAATTCCAAAAAAAAACCTCCTTAACATCCTGTTGTTAGAAGCCGTAAGATGTACACTTCCATGAAGGCAAGAAGCTAATTTTCACACACAAACAAATAAACACACACACACACGCGCACAAAGGAAAGAGGCAAATTTGTATTTCTAGCTAATGTGGGTGTTTTTGCTGTATTTTATTGGCTGCTTGTGTCAATATGTATTGTGTGGCTTCAGTGGGTCCCTCCAGCAAAATACAATTATTACTGCCGACACTGCACGAACTTTACACATTAGACGTGAATTAACATGGACATTAACATAAGTTTTATGCCTAACTCTCAACCGCTGATAGGAATCAGTGAGTACTTAAATGCTGGACTTGAAGGCCATAGCTTGTAACCACAAAAATTCGGTACTGCGCTAGTAAAGACATCCAATGCTCAGATCCTAGATGTTCAGAACCAATGTGCAGGTAGACAAGTACAAGAATTCTGAGTATTAATTTTGATGTAAGAGATCATTCTATGTTTTAGGCCGAAGCAGTTTGTTGTCATGTTACTTCAGAAGACGGTACACTTCATAAGAGCAACCTTCCGTCAGAAAACTGAGTTAAATACAAGAGTAGCTAATCTTTAGAAGTAGCATGACACCAAGCAGAGAAATTTTTACATACTTCTAGGAGACTAGAGCACACAGGTCTTAACTATTAAATCATCGGTCTATCAACATTTTAATCTGAAATCTGCGCCTATCAGTTACAAAAGGAAGATTTAAGTAATCTATCATAATCGAACTGTGAAGACCTAAACATACAGAGAAAAATAGCCTCTTGTATGACATTACTTCTTGTGAATTTCCGTACGAATAACTCGGCCAATTCATCCTCATTACTTGGACCGTACGTATCGTTTTTGGAATACTATGATTTGACCACGCAGTCCAGCACAAACGAAACAATTTACCATTCGACTCTACTATTCCAAATACGCGATCATTTAATTATCTCGCCCCACGTCACCGGAACACCTAGTCTGACAGATGCAGTGGTGATGAATTTGGGCAGTGCTTTCATTCTGAATAGGAAATATTTATGCGGTGGACTTCTGCATGGCTTTATTTAATTTTTAAACGCTCGGAAAAAAAAGTAAATGAGATATCAGACTGAGAATTCATTTTGTATTCTGAAGAAAAAAGCGTAATGTGTTAGTTTACAATTTAGATTACCTTCTAACACACTGCAGTAACTGCAGAATAAATTCTTACTACAGGATATGCTAAAATGTTGTACGTTTACATATTTACATATCAAAATCTTGTATTCGTTCGGAAAAATAAGGACAACCAAAGCTCAGAACTTACTAGACCTAGGTTTAGATTGGGCAAAGATAAAATGTTAGGAAATGTAGGCCTATATACAGCCTAAGAATTTTGTTTGTTCTTACACACCCTTAATATTGTTTATTTTTTATATACCTCGAAAAACGTGCATATTTTAAAATAAGCTTGTAAAACAAATGCCTCTACAGCACTTTGTTCAAACATTCTGTGCCAATGAATACAATGACACGATGGGTTACAGATAAGTGCAAAAATACATACTGGTGTCCATGAAGACTCTCTGTTCCTACCATCCTATTTTAACAAGACATTAAATTACGTATGGAATTTTAATAAATTTTCTCCTTAAATTTCATCAACAAACGTCAATTAATTGTCCAATTGTTATATACAGACATAGAAGAAATAAAAACTCCGAGAAGCCGTTTCAGGCGAATTCTGAATAAGCAGTTCCAGGTCGATGTCAGCCAGTAATGCTGCTTCCCATTTTCAGTGTGTATACTCTGCCATCTATCGGAGCTAAATAACGTTTGTGGATCATAAAATTCCAGCAGAACTTTACAAGTATTCCAAGGTATTACATGAATGTATATTACTTTGTAACTGCATTTTCATGTTCACAGTTTTAACACCATTATAAAGTAAATTAGTTTTGCTGTTACCAGAAATGGTTCAGAAATATTATTCATCGCCTGAAAACTTAAAAGGGCTAGTCACTGAGCGAGGTCTATGTGTATTACAATCGAGAATCGGATAAAATACACGTCAAAGCACTTAACTCGCTGTCAATCATATCGTTAATGAAACTGTGACCCTACGATTGGTATCAATTAATTCACATTTGGGGCTTTTCAGGGTCGGAAATTCTGAGTAACATACAAACCTATAACCTCTGACAGACATATGTCACCATCTTGAAGTACCTTTTCCATTAAATTTTGAATACTCGATCTAAATGGAAATGCCACGCGAAATGAAAGTTGAAAGAACACGACAAACTAAATACGTATATTGTAATAATATTGTTAAAAGACAAATGCACAAATTTAATTGAAACTCCAGTTTTGACAAGGGGAAAACAAGGAGCATTTTAGTGGTCTTCACAGAATTTACTTTTCCAGGCCTATATCTGTCTGTCCAAAGAAAATTTTAATTCAAGGTAAGATTACGGAGACTGTAACACGCCGGTTATTACTGACAGTGTTAGTATTTCAATTAATAGTAATAAAACTAAAATAATGGAAAGCCTATAAATTTAATTCAATACATCTACGTGTTACAATATGAATTTTATTTAATTTTAATTTATACCATTTTACTAAATTGTTTTTTGAAGTTCATTAAAACATAATCAAATTTGGAAAAGCATACGGCTTAAACATATTGCTATCATTGAGCACGGCCATATGAGGACGCATTCAGATGTGGAGAAAAATGGCTAAGCATTTTGATCCTCGCCAGACTATAAACATTGCTTCAGTTAGTCATCATAATTAAGTAGCTAGTTAAACCATTATCTACACGTTTGTCGACAGAACACATCTAGCACAGTTACTGCATCAGTAATTGCCAAGCAATCTACTTATTGATCTAAACATCTAACTAACTAACCAACTACATAAATAAATAAATAACTACCTAACTAATACAGTAAATAACTATCTAATAAGCTGATCAAAATTACCAATTAACCAAGTGTTTAACAAACTAACAACTTAATAAGTACTTAACTAATTGTCTCGTTAATGAATTTAACTAATTAAACACCTCTGTCCGTTGACATATTAAACAGGCCCAAGGGACAACTACTCAGCTAACAAGCAAGTTAGTTAGTATATAGTATAGGAACTACACATTACCTTTATTCATGATGTAGCTAACCCACTACACACTACACTTACAAAGACTACGTAATTATACACAAACTACCATACAGCCCATCATCAAACTAGCCAGTACGACTAACAACCAATTTACTAATCAGCGACGTTACTGCTTCATTTACTTATCTTGATGCTTAGCGGAAAAAGTAAGGCCCTGAGCACCGTCACCCTTTTTTTAGTCCGGATTAAGTATTTGCGTAAAGTACTGTAAATTGTTGTCACTAACCTACGACATATGTGGCAATACATGCAAACTTCGTACCAATATTTATACAATTCTTATTTTCTTAAAATACTTACTAACTCAACCTGGACTTAAAGGCTCACGTACTTCAAGGAAACAAAATCTGGCACACAAACAAAAAAAGGCTGGGATTGCGAACAAGTTTGCTAACAAGGCTTATTGATATGGAGCATTTAATAGTTTTGTTTATTTACTAAATTATTTCTTTATTTATTATGTATATAACTATGATTTCAGTAAGTTATGATTAGTAAATAATAAATTATAACAGTCGTGGAATAAATTGTGATATTATCCATGGTCCTGCCTGGAAGGGCAGGAGAAAACTACGGAAAATCTCAGTCAGTGTAGGCAATATTGATGCCGATATCTGAACCTAAGGTCTGCCGTAAACAGAACACACGTTATGTCCTTGACCGCTAAGTAGGGGTAAAGTCTTAAACAGTTCTAAACTATGGGCGATAGTACCTCCGCCAATATGCAACTTTAAATTTGATGTGTGCTGCAAAAAAATATGGAGTAGGAAGAAGGTACATTCTGACATTTGGTGAGTAAAATACTTCGATAAGAAAAGAGGACCATTTTAAAATTAAACCACAGTGTCAATAAATAAATCACTTACACAGCGCTGAGAATAACTCGTACCATGTAAGTTAATGTCTTAGAATCGATGACATAAAACAAGCGATGGTTCAAAAGGCTAAGGAGGAAGAATTACATTTTATACGAATTCCGATATTTATGTTTGATGAGGACCTCTAATTACATCTTAAGAAAAGGAACACAATACAACACAAAGAACAAGCTAATCGGATAGAAGAAGCCCCATCTCTGTGCAACAGTATTAGTAGGCTTTGTTGTTGTTCTTGTTGTTGTTCTTGCTCTTGTTCTTGTTCTTGCTGCTGCTGCTGCTAAAGTAAAACCCTGCATTCGAAATTTAATCACTTAAGGTCACTTACTGTAGTCTTTCATTGACGTTGGGTTAGTCGGCTGCGAAAACACTGTCCTGCGTTTCTTGTTCCTAATTTATTGAAATCTATATTTGCACCGAAGTAAATATGAACAATATGTCTCTCTTGTACAACAAAAACGTTGATGGGTGCACTGAATCATGGGTAAGGAGGCCACAGTATTGTGCCTGTTGAAAAAAATTGTGAATGATCACATCTACATGGACGGTATGTCCGCACGCATCCAGCACCCATGCATTACGATATAAAGGGACACAAATCCTATGGGGGAGAACTCTGTCATAAAACAGCGACTGGCGTTTCCACACAGGGCTTCACGTAAGCTAAATTCCTAAGAAGTTGAAACGTCTTTCTTCATATCATACTCGATCCTGCTGCCTGTTCTGTTCCTGTATTCAGCAAGAAACAACATTTGATAATGCAGTGACTCTGCACCACGTATTACAAAGTTACGTGATTTTATTTATATGTAACATTTTATTTAAATGAGTGCGTTTAGTTAAGGTCGCATTACGTAAAAACGTATTTTGTTATTTTTAGTTAGTGTACCGTGGCGAGGGGGGGTGAGGAAGCAAGCAGGCGTATGTTTAACATTTCCATGGTCACCACTGTTACAGGGACTACCAAAAATTACTTCCGTGAACTTTAAGGGAAACGTTTAGGAAGGACATATCATACTTTATTATAATGCAGTCACTTCCCCAGCCAAAACGGCCGAGCAAAAATTGTTGTAGAAATTCTTGATTTCTTGGCTATTCGACCACAAACTATCTGCATTTTGTAAAACCTTCAGCTTCACTGCCGTTTGCACAGGATTCAGCCAATGGATCTAATCCTGGGCCATTTTTGTGAGTCATTCCGCTGTGTTGCAGTAACAATAAAACTAACATTTGCCCGCCAAACACAACTATGTATCCAGAAAATAGCAATTCATCTACATGTTTCGGCTTAAATTACAGTTGCCAAAATTTAGCTCTTTATTCACAGAATGACAATGGCTTTATTTTAACCTGAAACAAGTAGCCAACTTCTTGATTTCCAAATACATCGTTGTGTTTTTGATGGATAAGTATTGGTTTTATTAATTCTGCGTCATTTTAATCTATACCGCACCTTCACTTCCAATTTATTTACGCCCGTTTCGATGTTACGATCCTACATGTGGCTACAATTCACAGTCTTAAAATTGTGAGAAATCATTTTTAAGCGCCTGAATATGAAGTCAGTGCAATTCGTCTTGTAAGAGGAGGATAAACGGTTCACCCTGTTCCTACATCGCCTTCTACCGTTCTACTACACGGAAAATCACAGTTCATATACGCAAGTTTTGAAAACTACTAAAATGAGAAGAACGCTTACAAATAAACGAAACTCCGTGTATTAATCAGACCCATAATATATAAATAATCAACAAAATGCCCTTCATTGTGTAGGTGATGTGTAGACGGTGCATTAAAATTCTCCACATCACTACATCAAACATCACTCCGCACAAACTAAACGACTTTAAATCCCAAGATTTTAATCATTACCCATTTGTAACCCATATTTATATTATTTATGTAACTTCAATTGAAACAATAAAGATTTTTAATTGTTATGCAGTGACGGCGACACAACGAACCACATCTGTATTTTTGTATTCTTGTAAAAATAACATCACCCTAAACATGAATGCAACTGCGGCCGAAACATGGTAGTGAGAATTCAGTGAATAAAATAGATCACAAATATTAGAGTGCATTTTGTAGGTTACTTATATAGTACAGGACGAAGCTCATCCTTACGTAACTTTTGACAGCCTCTTATTACTTCGGGTCTCTCATTTCCAAATACTCTGCTCACTACCTTTGTGACAGGGCACTTCAGTCCACGCCCTTCGTCGTAACTACCGAAGCTAAATTTCTTTCCAGTTTTCTTCATCTGTAGAAGAGAGCTACTCACACCATGGCTTGTTGTGAATGACGTATGTATTAAAGGGCTTGGTGACCATAGTCTATGTGATCGACACATGAGGAAGTAAAAAAAAACTGTTGACAGTAAAATAATAATAATAATAAAGTTACAGCTACATTCCAGCTGCTAAACATTATTAAAAAGTTATCTGCCCAATGAACTTCGCAGTTTATCGTCCGTGTTTCCGTGCATCGTTAGTGTAATTACGATTGATAACCAACAACATGAAACTATTTGGATTTATTTACTTCTAATCAGCTCTACATGTTTCGGGCGATGTTTTCGCCCATCATCGGGAGCGTATCACTGTAACTACAGCTTCTGCAGCAGCAACATCGGTGGACAATACCAGAAGCTGTAGTTACAGTGGTATACTCCTGATGATGGGCGAAAACATCCCCAGAAACATGTTGAGCTGATTGGAAGTAAATAAATCAAAATAGTTCCATCTTGTTGGTTATCAATTGTAAGAGCTTCGCAGTGTTTGTCGATTATTCTTAATGTTAAAAGAAGATTTCTGTAGCAATATTATATTACTTATTCTCATTGTTTCACATCTACCGCATTCTCGTGAATTTTCTTAAATTTATTATACTAACGACTGTCAGTGACTGGGCCCCTTTTTATCGACAGGTACTTTCGTGCATTTTATTTTAAGAAATCTGACAACAGCGGGCATATATAACGAGACTTTTCGAATAGTTTTCTATTTTTATAACTACCGTATGGTGGGCGTAGATCTTTCAGTATGTCAATAAATCAACGGAAGGTCTTCCTACAGCTGAATCCCGAAAACTCATTCATGTAAATATGCACGAGAAATGGTGGAATTCCCACATAAAATTGGGAAAAATGAAACGCCCTTTGGGGCAGACTTCCAGAAAGTCAATATACAAACCCACCCAAAATAAAGTTGTAGAATTGTTTTCGCATATCACTCAAAAAATGTCTCAATAATAAAAATAAAAATTATCATCAGCATAAAGACAACTGAATGAAGGGAACATCAGTTACCAAGTTGTCGTGTAAACCTACATGGAAATCACTGGGACAAAAGACCATAGTAACATCGGCCCGGACATTGTCGACATCACGGACATATGTCGCATCTCACACATGTACTTAAGCCCTGCTAGTATTTCTCCATCTACATGCCCCGAACAAAGGCACCGCAAACCTCACAGCAAAATGATGCTACATTAAACATCATGCCACATCGAAGTTTAGCACGACATACTTGACGTAAGTGAGAAAAGGCAGTCGCACCACTGACACTTAAAACTATCCTCTCATCAACGGAAAATTGTTCATGTCACCGCAAATTTCACAACAAATGTAAACAATGTTCATTACAGTAACATGTTCAAATAAAACCAAAGACACCGTAGTCAAGACAGGTGATAACATGTTACGGGTCTAGGAAGTGAGTCATCTCCGTTGTGTGTTTGAAACTTGGAAAATTGTATGTAGCCAAACACAACTGTGTCACATGAGGTGTATTTAGTAACTATATGATGGACAACTACATGTTTCGGCCTGTACTGGCCGTCTTCAGGCTGTCTTAGGAAAACTTAAGAACTTACTATAAGCATACACGCGCACGTGCACGTGCATGCTTATAGTAAGTTCTTAAGTTTTCGTAAGACAACCTGAAGATGGCCAGTACAGGCCGAAACATGTAGTTGTCCAACATATAGTTATTAAATACACCTCATGTGACACAGTTGTGTTTGACTACATACAATTTTCCAAGTTACGGGTGAACTAATACTTCACAAGGAGTGTGAAATAGATGTGGCGTAGATGGATGATACACTGTGCTAAAAGTTGGAAAGTCGCGGGTTCGATTCCTGGAGGTGTCATTGGAATTTTTCAATGACATAATCCTTCAGGCTGCACTGTGGCCCTGGGGTCGACACAGCTTCTAACAGAAATGAGTACCACGAATATTTCCTGGGGGTAAAGGCGGCCGGCGCGTACCGCTGACAAACTTACCACTTTCGTGTACCGTTTGCCTCGAAATCTGTGAGTCCTCAACCTCCTGGAACCCTCAGGGCCTGTAATAGGCCTGCAGAGCGATAGTTTTACCTTTACCAAGTACAGTACTTTAACGCCCGTCACAGGGGTGCCAACATTAAATTAGGAGTATACAAACATCAATTAGATTAGTCATGTTACTGATCACATAAATGTTTCCTTCTAAATTGAATACATCTGCAGAGGGAGGTACTGAGGAAACTCAAATTCTACATTCGGAGTCTCTCACATCTCCGACTTTCTCCATTCTGTTTTTCCATTGTTAGTACGTAAAACAAAATTTCAAATTCTGCGATTTAGTATTGCTGTGTTTCAACAGCGTCAATTTTGTTCGCCCTTAAGCAAACCAAATGCGAAAAATGAGAGTTTGATGCGTCCGTTATTATACAGTATGTCCAATAGCTTTTGGCACCCCGCGGCTCATGTCAAGGAGTTCGGTACAAAATGAGAGTGGAAGCACCAATATCTTACAAATATGATCACATAAAATGATACACGCGACGTAAAATAAAATAATTAATTCTAAGACTGAAAACAGCTCTTGTTATGTCCTATTAAACAGCAATTCTGTAACAACTCTTATACTACCGTAACACGTTATAAGGGCAATGTTATCTTAAATTAATGTGTGCATCATTTCAGTTAATTATATTCGTAAGCTTTTGATCTTTTAGTTGGTCATCTTGTACGTAACTCACGGTAATGGCCCAGATGTGCTGAAACATGTTACACATACTATCATATAGATGCGGCATCACAATCTCCGTGCACATTATATGTTTGCTTTACTGACAAAAACATCACGTTCTGGGGAAGGAATCGTTGCCTTCGTTCGATAATGGAGGGAGTGAAACTCCTACTCATTTGGACCCTACAGTCAAAGCCATTATAATGTAGGGCATGGCCAGATGAGGATCGATTCTGCTCCCGAAATATGGTGTTTATAATTTTCTTGCAAGCAGGAACGATGGACGAAATGAAAACAGTAAATGATTCTGAATGTACTGTGCCATCTTCAGAATCCTACAGAATTGTACTAAATCTTCTTCTTCACAAACTGGCGTGAATACATGTAGAAGGGCACTCAATACGACTGGGTCTTTCTTAAGAAGCAAGGTGCTATTTAGGCAGTATGTTCCTTGAGTTTTATGCAATCCGAGTGTACACTGCTAGCAAACAGCCTGCCCAGAGCCTGTAAAATTCACGCCACACCTTTGCACCCTATTTTTATGAAATATTCTACTGTTAACACCATTTAATAGCACGTCTTCCAAGTGGTCTCTTCGCTTCAGTTTAACCTACTCTCATTTTAAATACACTTACCATCTACCCTGCAAGCCATCTGCCCGCCAATTTCTCTGCCCTTTTTATGATTACCATAATAATAAGCAGAAGCAACAACATTAAAAAATATCAGTTTCCATACACAGCAACGGTCAAAGAGCAACTGTAGTTTCGTAATGATAATATGAAAGCAAAATTGCTGCGTTGTAATTAAATATACAATGTGATAGTTAAATTGAAGTATTTTAATCTCAGTACCACTCCTTTAATACAAAGAAAACGGCAATATCAAGAATGCCTGACACTACGAACACTGTGAACTTTCCACACATACAACCTTACAAACAGAAGGTTCAATCCTAAAATGCACAGTGGTGTATACCACCTTTCAGAAGGGTCAAACCTCTGAATTTTGCCCTTATAATATGTTGCAGGTTGCATATAAAAATCGGGATAAACTGTTAATATTTCCATGAGCAATATTAGGCAGCCTGTTTGTGCATGTCTTGTGTGTCGTATTTTTGTCTAAATTAACTCCAGGTTCTGAAGTGTCAAACCCTAAATGAATAAATATTACGCAACAAAGGTAACACAATGCATCACACGCGTGTACATAAAATACGAACACACAAATCAGAGAAATGTGATCCATCAAAGATTGTCTCAATATAACTTCAACCACTAGTTTACAAAATATACCGCATACAAACTGAAGTACCACGATCTTAACAAAAGCAATACCTTGTGTAAGGTGTAAACAGATGTCCCTAAATAGTGTCTCATAATTAGGAGGGGGGTAGGAACGTCAAAACACAACTGTCTTTGTGTCTGTTTTATTAGGCTGACGACATGTTTCGCCCACTGTGGGCCATCCTCAGGTCACAAAAATGTATAATGAGGAATTAGTTGTGTTTTGACGTAACTACCGCCTCCTAATTTGTATAAACGACAACGGGGATGATGCATCTAAAGTGTCTCATAATAATACCCCTGCAGATGTTACTTAATTACGTGATAATTTACTTACATTTTAAACAAAATTGTAACTTGTCGACATACTATTAAAACCTCTAACATAGTATTTCAAGAAATCTCGTTTTCCTTTTCGCGAACTGTCAGGCGTTGACACAGAGACAAACATCGCGAAGTGAACAAGTTTTCTTGTAGAAATTTTAATTGGAAATGTGCCAAAACGTTTAACAGTTTAAATGTTGTAAGTGAAACTGATGGTTATAGAAGGAAATGGCTGCAACCGATACGCATAAGGCAGGGAATGTATTACCAAATAGTCCCTCGAAAACAAAATGTTCCATTCGGCCGCCAGAAAGAGTGGACATATCAGTTACTGCTGCAGCTTTCAGAAACAGGCAAATAAGCTCTAAGGCCGGAAACTAAACGTAATTTGATAGACGCTGAAGTTCCTAAGAGAACGAGAAACTTGAAGCTTTTGTATGTCTTCTATTTATATGAATATGACCAGAGTTCACTGCCATAGGATTTCCTATCGCGCTGAATTTCATACTATTGAATATACTACAGCCGCTTTTGTGGAATTACGGCCAACCAAAAACCAGCCCTTTGACAGATAATACGTACATATAACCACATCAGAGGGTACTGCAGATACGTTAACAAATATAGGAATGTGCGCAGTAAGTGAAACTATTTTGTATTCGTTAACTAGTGTTTCCTCTAGAAGAACTAATTATTTCCACTATCTGAAGAACTATTTTACTAATAAATATGCCTACTGACAGACAAAGTTGCACTGCAAGTAGGCTCCTGACGTAAAACATTTGTTTTCGTAGCTACTAAAATTGCCGGTAAAACTACATTCGGGGTACGAATTTCACACAGCTTTGGTTATTCAGATTTTGGTGTTTTTGCATATTACGCCGTGTACTATGATAAATAAATAAACATATATATATATGCATACCTTTCAGAGGAACATTTTGCTCTGTCGTCTTCTACACTGAATTTGCAGGCAGAATGTTCGTTTAGATAAGTTAATATCTACATGCCAGACTACACGGTGTCGCATCATGGAAGACAGTAATCTGAAAATCATATGTATTGTATTCATTCTTTACTTAGTAAAATTCTAATTACAATAACACTTTTAATACATATCAATACCGTTCCAAAAATTTTCTTTAATTCATTAGGTTTCTCTTCACAGCCAGTTGTAATTTAAGTGAAAAATAAAGACTGCCGTACTGCTATGTGTTTTATGGTTCAGAGGCTATAAAATATTAGCTTTACAGAAGAGTACACGTAACACTCCACACACGAGAGTTTCATATGCGACGGCAGAGATATGAGTACTCTCGGTGTGCACAGGGGATTGCTGTGTGATTAATATCGTGGTGTAGTCCGCCACAATAATTTACCGTCCCCAGAGCTAGGCATCATACACTTCTCCTCCAACCTTCCCCATTGTTGAAACGCGTGCAGTGGCGGTATGCCCGCCTGCATCAGCGCCATTTTCGTATCAAAAATCCGTCTGTTATCAGTCCTCCTATCTAGCCCTTTAAAGCAGAACAGTCGCTGTATGCTTTATCTGTCACGACAGTGAAAACCTATGTACTTTGCCCACAAATTATATTTATTTGACGCATAATTCTCCGGATAAACAGTTATTATTTCCCACACATTAACCAGCCGAGATCAGCGCTCTTCTTGGATAATACGCATCGTATAGTGGTAATTCCTTACCGAATTTTTATGACAACCTATCAGTCCTTTCTTGAACGACAAAGAAATCCAACAACAAAACCTGTCACACAGGTTGTCCCGAACCGTCAGTAAGGAATTACCATTATACACTGCATAATACATTACAATATCGTAGATCTCATCTACTTCGCGGCGGAAGCCTGAAATCACGCATTATCCAGTTGGTTTTGCAGCGGAGAATTTATTGTAAGGAATGGACTAGATTTTTAAATGTATTTAGGTTACATTTATGTTCTAACTAGTATTTACATCAGCCAAAATATTAAGGCACACATCAAGATAGATAAAACGACTCACATGCTACAGCATTCGTCGATGTTACCATTCTGATCTACAGGGACAGTATAATTCGGTCTTGCGTAATGTGACGTTGCGTCGATGGACAAGTCGTTTCCGACGTTTCGAAGGAAAGTAATACCTTCATGTAGAAGGGTTTAAGGTTCAATAACTTTAACACCACTAAGATAAAGGCAATACGTTCCTTCGAAACGTCGGGAACGACCTGTCCAGCCACGCACCGTCACATCCCACATGACAGGAATCTTCAGTTACACCGCTGTGTAAACAGACATTGTTAGTTGAGAAAATAAATCAATTACAACGAGGTGAACAGGAAACTACTGTGCAGAAGTGAGTCTACATTTCTGCTTTGTAGCAAGATTTTCGGGGATAAAATATTGTAATTGAACATAAAACGTGTGTTTCGATTTTGTCCACAACTTTCGTCTAAAACATTTTTCAGTCTAAGGGGAAGTGAGCGGGATACGATACAGCGTGATTCAAAAGTATGGACTCAACTGAATAGTAAACGGCGCCTCAACACACGCCAGACAGTTGGTTGCGGTATTCCAAGTTCTCTGCTCGCTCTACGGGTTGACTTGCGTGGGCTCTGATACACGTGGTCGGCCGGAGCTTTTGCCTTTACA
>Ga0123354_10009643_pt1 | contig 14816 bp, 14 predicted proteins | sample TergutLab28metaG_2_FD_97872 | JGI IMG/M metagenome (GOLD analysis project Ga0123354, IMG submission 97872) | Labiotermes labralis P4 segment gut microbial communities from Petit-Saut dam, French Guiana - Lab288 P4 | ecosystem: Host-associated > Arthropoda: Insects > Digestive system > Gut ...
ACACACACACACACACACACACACACACATTAATTCTGACGTTATCATACTGCTTTCAGGGATACACACAAATGTACTTTGTGCTGAATTTTGTTGTACTATGCCACAGTAGTATTGCTCATTATCCCTCAATTTACCTGTAAAGCACTATCAATCACTTTTGTTTTTAGTGTCATCTTTGTAATGCAGGAACACAATGCTGAACAGGAAAACACCAGCCATCATGCTGAATGCACTGACGTAGTACGGGTACGCACTTGGAATGAAACGCTCGTATTCTGTATGCTGCAGTGGTCGCACAGAAACCTGAAACAGAAGGAAGAGAAAAACGGGTTGTTAAATTTGTTTATAGTTTCAAAGACAATACAAATCACGAGAAGGAAAAGGACACGTGAGCTGCTTAAGTAACCTACATTATATGTGTGTGTTGCAGAGCAGTGTATCCACAATTACTCACCGTGAAAAATACAGAGCCAGTGCATGACACGTATACAATTTTAATGTAATACCGCTCAAACAATGCAAGGCACAGGTGCCAGAACTGAACATATCTTCAATAGTTACATAATCACAGTCCCAAAACATCGGTAACAATCTTTAGGTGACATCTCCATTGTGCTCAGATTAATAAACGTATCTAAAGAAGTTCCAGCACGGACAACACAGTTCTATTTCTTAAGGTAACTGGTTTTGGCCCATTTTATAGGCCATCATCAAACCTGCTTACCAGAACCCATGAAAGAAACCCTATAATCATCTACATAACCTTAGAGGAAGATATCTCTGCCTTTACACAGATATATAAAACACTCCTACAAATACACTTATTTGTCCTTGACAAACCATGAATCTATGCTGCGTGAAGTTCCAGAAGAGCACAGATGCTATATGGTCTACTCTACAACGTAAATCTTCCACAATCCCATGCATTTTTGTGGTCCTCTTTCAGCCATGAACAAGTAACCATCCCTCACCTGTGTTGTACTGAAAAGGTGTGTGTATCCAACACGATTATAGTCGACCTTGAACTGGTACACCCCATATACATCAGGTATCTTGAATCGTGCTTCATATTTGCCACCTTCCTTTCTGTTCAGTTTTGTGCGCACAAACGGATCGATGCGGACAAATTCAAGCTGTACATCGTCCGCATCATATGGAACCCAAGTTCCCTTCTGCAGCTTTTCAATCTCAATTGTGTATACCTTTAAAAATGAACACAATGACCAAGTTGGAGCATCAGAATTATGTGGAATTATAAAATGTTAACATTACTTAAAGTAAAAGGCACAATCATGCACAGAAACACCCTGAAATGATGATACTTTAACATTCCTGTAGCAGCTCGAGGGTTCATGTCTTCTGGGATGTGATGCTGTGACACTGAGCAAGTGGTTCTCGTTGTTTCAAAGAATCGTAGTGTCTTCACCTTCATGGTAAAATAGCCCAAGAATATTCTTCTTGAACTGCTTGACCACAAAGATCCATTTAAATATCAAGAACCACTACCACAGTGACTCAGTACCACATTCCAGAAGACATGAATTCTCAAATTCTGTTAGTTCTCACTGTTCCTGTTGGTACAGTTAGATGGAATATTAAAAAAACACACTGGCTATACAAGGCAAAACACTTCTGCCCCTTTAACCCTTATCCTGCTAACGTGGAGAATATGGTGAGCTCATAATAATGCCAGCAAATGGCAGATGGGATTCAACTCAGCATTTAAAGGGTTAAATATGCCCTTGTCTTTTGTTTTCATTCAAATGTGTGAAATTATATTTTGTTATTCAGCAATCTTCTATCTACAATTAAACATTTAAACCTCAACATAAAAGTATTTAAGCCCACAGTATAAGGATATCTCTCATCTCTTACCTCCTACCTTCTTGATACATTCACAGCAAATGAAAATCCTTATGCTATATAATGACATGGGTAAAGCACATATGCTGACTTATCTAACACAGTATGACTATCGTTAATCTACTGTCTGTACAGTTTTTCAAGTTATGTAATTACATGCATGTAGAACTAGTGACTCGCTATGGGCTGGACAGGCCAGGGATTGAATCCCAGTGGGGGCGAGATTTTCTGCACCTCTCCAGATCAGCCCCGGGGCCCACCCAGGCTCCTATGCAATGGGCACCAGGTCTTTCTCCCGGCGGTAAAGTGGCTGGGGTGTTGTGTTGATCACCCAACACCATCCAGCGCCAGTACAGCTATACCACTACTCCTCCTATGGGCCTTATAACCAGTTGTAGGGTGAAATTTACTGTTAAATTTTAGCACATTAAGCAGTGGTACTGGTGTTCAGTATATAACAACTTTCACAGATACATTGTGTCATGCTGCACAGTGCCTGTACACAGACTGTGTATCAAGTAGTCACTTCAGTTTATGTGGGACAAAAGTTCTGCACATGTATTATGGCACAGTTAATAGAGTCTGGTTTAGGCCAAAGAGAAACACAGAAGCTGTCGGTAAATTCCAGTCTACCGTACTCCTCACGATGCCTTATGCAACGGACCTCAATGCCGCCATCATCCAGCGATGTCTTCCCACAAATCAATGAACTACCATCAGCTTTCAAATGTAGAAATTTCCTGTGTTCCCATTCCCTCTGGCTGCTAGAGGACCCACACAAGCACACAACAGCCCACCCCCACACCCTATTAATACAGGGGTGCTGATAAGTCCTTAGCCCGACCAGGAAGGAAACAAGCTAATGTTTCTGTCAGAATGGTGTGAATTTCCTTCGGTGCCATGCCTTGCAGGAAAAAAAATTTGATGACAGCTCGCGTCTTGATGTTGTTGAAATCGCGCGCGTCCCTGACATCCTTCCGAGCTTGTTTCCTTCCTGGTCGGGCTAAGGACTTATCAGCACCCCGGTATGTTAACTGTTCGATATACAATTTCTGCATGGTACTCACGACTGTCTCCATAATAGTATAAGCTTGCGGTGGGGCTTTCTCTCCGGGACGGTGGTGGGAAACGGACTTCACCCGCAGCACTCCGTGTTCCTTGAACACCCACTGGCTGAGAGCTGTGGCCACTGGTTGATTGCCAGACACATCATATCTCTTCCCACCCTACATTATGTACACAACTGTTAGTTATGGTGACAGACAGAAAGACAAAACTCAGAGTGAATACAGATTTCATTTGTTAAGTCTCAAGAATACACACATCCTGCAATGGCTGATACTGTGAGCACTGGGCTTTCTGCAATGCACTTCTCTCACATTACCTCCAAATATTTACAGCTAAGCAATCTATTGCCTCACACTACCATATCTCTCTATTGTCTTCCTTGACCCTGACCGTCATTTCCTTGGTTTGCTCTTCCCACTGAAACTTCATCTAATACAAACATTTTCACACGTTTCCCAGTTCTATGATCTCTGCACAATTTGTTACTTTCTTACATGGTAAACAAAATAAAGGGGGTGACTGATCACAACCGTACTTTTCTGACTAAATTTTAATGTCAAACTGTGTACTACATGTTTCAGCTTTTACAGAGCCATCATCAGGCACCCAATCTTAAAAACATCTATAGGAAAAAATTCCTTACAATATCAAGCTGTTACATGAAAGTAACTGATATCTCAATTACAATATTATATTAAATAGTGTACGTCAGCACAATCACTTTATAACTCAAGGTAATTATAAGGCTACATATTTCGACTATAGATTAGTCATCCTCAGGCCTATTTTGTCAATCGTGTCACAGATGCTGTGCACACTTTGGGATCCCATTGTGTTTACATCCATGGAATACGTGAAATTGGATCATTTGTCTCGTAAAATGTATTATACAAATTGTGTCTAAAAAGTTAAAATATGTAAAATTCTTAACGGTGTATTGGTGTTCACCATTTGCAAATATGAGTCCCATTATCGTCTAGTTGTTTTTGGTGAGCTATGGGATACTGTATATTTACTGGTGACGGAGTACGTCTTTGTTGCTGTTCCATGGGAGTGGGTGTGTTGTCATACGATCTCGCACGCTGAAATATTGGATAGTATTGTCTGGTAAGGTTTGCTGCTTGTTTCTATTGTTATGCTGTTAATGGATGGATGAGTTTCCAGTTACGATTTTCTCCTAACATAAGTGTTGAGTTTTTGGTTCCGTTATTTATGTAGCCCTTGTGACCAGAAGTAGTCTTCAGCGTAGGTGTCTATACGTTCACACTGGATATTAACCACTGTGTAGCGTATCGTTCTATAGCTATGTTGTTCTAGGTATTACAATCAATTACTTTTATCTCCCTACTTGTCTTTCACGAACAATATTCCATCTCATTCAATGCTATAAGCTTTACACAGTCAAAAAACCATAAACAAAAATGGAAGCTCAAGAATCTTCAGTACACATGCACGCAACTGCCCGCCTTGTTACTCAATGCAAGATTTCTATGTGCTCATTCCATGAACCTGTCATACCTTGCACATACATGAACACACACATGTGAAAGAAAGAGAGGGATAATACTGTTATATACATACCAATGCTTTCTGAACAGGAGAAGTGAAAGCTTCATCAGAAAAGAAGTACAGTGAACCGGAGAATACCACACGTGCGTTGTTCCTGGCTTGCAGGGCGGCAATCAGTAGCGTATTACGACCCACGGCATGTGGGTACTGTAAGGACACAAGAAATTTCATATTGCTTGTGGCATAACAGTTAAGGTCACATGCAGTTAATTCATGTTTTCTAACAGCCCACAAGACAACACCAAATATTTCAACCATACAATTCTATTTGTCCATGAAGAGGAAACAATCAACTTCCAACTGTGCCTAAGAGTTTTCACTGTATTTCTTGCCATACTGTATCTGATGTTCAATGTATACGTACTCAACATGTCTACTGCAGTCCAACAATTCAATTTTCATAAATCATTGATAGTTTATTTTTATATCACCAGCACACATGTGTGAGCACTGCAGACCACAGTAAGCGCCTCTGTTCGCTCGCATCAAGTAAAACCCAAGAATCACCATAACATCTCTCAAACTACACACAATATATTTTGTGTTAAAATACCAAAATGTTGATTCTAAAGCATTTACAGATGGTGTAGGTCTCTAAAATTTAAATTCCAAAAGGACAGTTTTTTCCCCCCTCCCACTAAACATCATCTTTGCAAATTGTCACATAACTCACACACTGTATGTTCTTGATCATGCAGGCAGAAAAGTAAACACACAAAAATTAAATGCAAAAAGAAATAAACATTTACAAAAAGCACATATTGTGTTAAAGAGAATTAATAATGTAATGTGGTATAGTAGCTAGAATTAAAGAAAATGGACAAAAAGAGAAGAAAGAGGAGGAAGAGGAATAGAGTGAAACATGAATTGACAAACTAAGGGGAGGGAAGACAGGAGAATTAGTGAAGGATGCAAGATAGAAAAGACATATAGCAGAATGCAACATCCACAAAGTCTGTCTGTAACTTGAGACTCTCACAGCACTGTACCATATGAATACAGCCTTCTCAGATTTGATGTTGTATGGTTTGGTTTAATGTAGGAAAAACCTGCTGCTTCCATCTTCAAGGTAGATTTTTATACTGCGGACAGAAGCAACAAATTGTTTCATATCCTGAAGACTGTAACCTGAAGTTTGAATTCTCAGAATACAGTGTGTAACAGGCTGTTTGTCTGAGGTATCATGGTCAGATTCACAGCAAGAGCAAGGGATTCTCTCCCCACCAAAATGTCCTGACTGGCTCTGGGGCTCGCAACCCTCCTACTGAACAGATGGGATGTGAAGGTGACCACTTACACCTACCTAGCGCATACGAGTGCAGTTGCAACTTGACAGTCCTGCATGTGTGGATGGTGTGCAAACTGGCAATTTTTGTGTGGATGGTGTGCAACCTGGCAATTTTTGTGTGGATGGTGTGCAAACTGGCAATTTTTGCTCTAATTATTTACATTAATATGGTGGTTTACCTCCTTTATGGGTTCATCAGGAACATACGAGTAGGCTGAACTGTGTGCAGATAATATTTGAAGTACCAGTGGGTTGTCTCTATCAGCTACCAGTCCGGTGCCCTGGTACAGGAGAAGAGGCACAGCGCTGGTACCAGTAATCACTGGCGCCTGGATTAGGTTTGTAGGTTCAGCTACTATAAGAGTATGCTATAACAGAATTGTAAATTATTATTGTACCTCATTAAGCTGGTCTTGAAATGCATATGTGACACCAAATAATGTGCACAATTATGTGCCTCACTAAAAACTAACTAACTAACTAACATGCAGCACAGCCCTCCTTGAGAAGCTAAGAGGTCCTCGGCTAATCAAGAAATTCTGTGAACTTACTGAACATGAAGGTTCATTACAATGTTGAAAGTCTGCCACTGATCCTCCCTGTGCTGAGCATCATAAATCCAGCAAACACACACACTCCATTTCCATTCCTTATGATCCATTTTAAAAATACTCTGCCAAATATGCCCACATCTTCCAATCAGTATGTTTAGCAAATGTTTTCCCACCAAAACCCTGTATGCTTCAAATTCTCTCCAATTAATGTACATAGATAAAACTACTAACCAACATGAAAACATGCAATATCCTAAAAATTAATTCTTCACACAATCACACATTCCCAATGTGGATGCTATATGCAGGAAGGAAGTATAAATTACTACTGCATGTGGTATGAGTCCCTTCAAACCACAGACAGGCTGCAAGAGGCAACTGTACAGAGTATAAACACTTTACATCCATTTTAAAAGACTGTGAACGTGGTGAAAATGACTGCCATATTGATAATAAGAAATCACTCTTTGTACATACCTTGCCTAGATCATTAACATCATAGTTGAGATGATCTATGACAGACGCTCCTTCCTCATCCACCTCAAAACCAACCTCAGATGCCAGTTCTCGCAAAACATCTCCAGAATTAGAGCTACCAGCAACAAGTACATTACCTGTAGTAAGAGAGACTTATGTCCAGTCAGAAGTTACATACACTATATAATAAAATTACACACCAACTTTGTCCACTTACCTCCACCATCAATAAATTCTGTTATAGTTTCAACACTCAATGATCCACCAAATTCTTCAACTGAAGGTGCAAAAATTATAAGATGCTGATACAAAAATTCGCCATACTTCGAAAGTACAAGACTTGCGTCATCAGCTGATTTAAAAGTTAGTGAATATCCTCTTTCTGCAAACCAAATGAAAACTCGGTTAATAATTACACAATTATTGACACTACTACTAGGTGGCGTTAACAAGTTACAATTTATTTTATCCCACAAGATGAATTACAGTATCGGAGGATACTCATTACCATTCCTAACCTTCCTATAATAGTACTAGCGGCAGAACGTATTATTGTTAACGGACATAATCTATTTGCGGTTAAACCACGATCTAAAATCGAATACGTCATACAGGTACTAATATGAATAATCAGTCAATTCAGCAACACGACATACAACAAGAAAACAGCTAATTCTGAACCACGTAGGCTCATTGAACCGGCGTGCTTATATATACAGTTACATAAAACATAACCAACCTTGCAACGATTTAAAGAACATTGAATGAGTTTCCCTGATTGCTAGATTATCGAGGAGCACTAAAGTTTCACCTCCAGCACTTACACCCCAAATAACTTCAAGAAGTATAACGAATATAACTACCAAATTACTACAACGCGCCATGTCGCATATCCACTATCACCACGTCGGCTAATCGTTATTGGTGGGTTGGAAGTGGAACGGTGGAAATTACGTACTGAATTAACAGAAGGAACGAAACATGTGCATCCGGTTCGTTTAAATTTCCGCTATTCAGTCGTTCAATGCGGCTGCTTGGTATGTAGTTTGACAGACGGATCAGGACCTTTCAAAAACGTGCGTTTCAGTAAGTTTCGGTGACTGAAAGTGGTATAATGAGTGAGGTGCCATGTGTAACTTACATGGCACTGTACATTCTTTCATTTCACATACTTCAAAGCAATTCAAGAACCTCTAATTTGTGGAAATTGAACACCGAAGAAGGCAAAATCGTGGAAGCCAGTCACTTTCCCAGGATTGTCACCTTGCCAGGCATTTCTAATGAGCATATTACAGATAGTGATCAGATATTCAGTATCATAACTTCAACGATACATTATGGAAAAACCTGGACAAAACAAAGCATGGAATACTACTGTACTGAATGCCAGGCCATAAACTTTGGCATTAGCGATACGTAAGTTCGGTTCTGCTATTTTCACTGTAACATGTAAGATTAGGGTCATTTTATAACGTAAATTTATATATTCATTGTGACCTTGTTTCAGGTTGGGAAGTAAACCCTCAGAACGAGGAAGCAATAAAAGTAATATATTTCAAAATGGATGGGATTCTAAAACCAGTGCTTCTGAAACCACAAATCAAGTTGATCATGAAAGTGATGAATATTTAGATTGTGGAAAATCAGTAAACTTTACACATTACGATAACCTAGTTGGAGTAGCCAATAGACGTAATCATCCACGTGTACCTGAACCACAAGTAGCCATGATATTTAAAAAGAAAGGCACAAAGAGTACAGAATTTGATGTCAATGCACTAGAAAGAAAATTGAAGAAAGCAAAGAGAGAGGTTTGTAACAGTTTTGCTTTTCAGTTAGGTTCTGAGAGCAAGAATATGTTATTACAGTCAGAAAAGACAAATCAGTTATATACTCAGTAAGTTATATATATTCATTGTGTGTCTTCTTTTTTACTTGCAGAAACCTAAGTCAGTTCAGCTTTATAACCAGATAGGCAATTTCTGGCGAATAAAAGGTGATGCTCAGAAGTCAATAGAGTGTTTCAGGCGGGCACTTGCAGTGTCTCCGCATAATGCAGAAGTAAGTTTTCAGTTACAATTGCAGTGATCCAGTTTGTGGGTGGTATTTTCTCTGTATGAGCAGTTTCCATAATGGGAGGTTATGGTATGTAGCTGATATAACCTGTCCTTACCATGCCCATCTATAAAGGACCACTTCTGGGAACTTGCAATGGTGTGGGACCACACCATGATCTTTCCTTTTTAACTCATGTATTCATTGTTGATTGCACTGAAGAATCATTTAACTGTTGTGTCTGTTCATTTGAGAGTGCTTCCCAAGTTTTGTTGTCAGAAGTTATAAACATTTCTTCCAAAGATCCAAATCTTTTGGGATGGTAATTAGCTAGTAAATTTTTAATGGCACTTCAGATGAGCATACTGCCTCCATGCAATTGGGTATACGTGCTATGTCAGGAACCCAACTATAGCGTACATGATGCCACTCCACTTCCTCTTCACAGCATGTAATGTCACTGTGGATAAGGTTAAATTGCATTCCTACATCACCAAATGAAATGGAATGTGCTGATTAAGCCTTAATATTAGGTGACATAATGCTTCAAGACATTGGGCTTCACTTACCCAACGTTGCAGGGTCACATCCAAAAAAAGAATCAATCCCTCAACCTCTTCTATGCCTTCACACATTTATTGTATTTCTTTTTAGGTTCTGCTGAATTTGGCTAGAGTCTTATTTAACTTACAGTACCTAGATGATGCGATCTATCTCACTAGAAGGTCTCTTGAGGTTCAGCCACCAGATAAGAATGCCTGGCAACAGTACTTCACGCTGGGGGAAATATTCAAGGTACTGATATATACCTGTAGGTGCTTATGCAGTTGTGCAGTCCATTTCTTAGAACAACCAATTACTAAAGTAAATTCTCAAATTTATAGATAATTTTTCCATGAGGTTTCTTTCTTCGTATGAAATTCCCAGCTGTGGGGACATCATATTATCTTGCAACCATTGCTAGTCACTTCCTGTTGCCTCGCTTAACTCATAAAACTTCAAATTGCAGTGAATAATGTCTCTGTTAGACGTGCTGCGTGTGCGTGAGCTGAAGGAGCACATTTCACTACGCCGACTGAGCTATTCTGAGTCCTTTATCAAATTAAGCACATAAAACAATTTCAGGCATATGCAGTCAGTGATGTACAAACAACAACTGATGTACAGATGATGTGAAAGAAGATGCTTTGGCTGCCGAAATCAAGTATTGTACTGGCCAAATCAAGTGTTATACTGAACACAGTGTTTATATGTTTCAGGCTTACGGTCATTATCAAGAGGCGTCGCTTCACCTCCGCCATTCTCTTGAGCTGAAACCAGAGTTTGAACCAGCTCTTGCAGCACTAAAAGACATGGAATCCATACCAGACACAACTATACATGTTTATACTCTGCTAATCATCATATGTCTGGTATGACTGGCGCAGCACATTCTAATAAAGAACTCAAAATATATAAACCCATTGTTGTATGATGGCGTTTGCTAATTTGCAGTACAATGCCTGGCAGGGGTGAGAAATCGTCTTCTCTCCAAGTCCAGACCAGCCTGCTATTCAAGGGGCAATTCCCCTGGGAGTAAAGTGTCTGGGGTGTGAAGCTGACCACCCACCTCCCTCTAGCGACATGTTAATGAGAGGGAGTGGAGATGTACTTCCACTCCTCCATGTGCCTTCAACGCTGTGGTGCTTAATCAAACACAGCAATGTTTACATGCTTGTTCATGAGTGTTGTGATACATGCACTGATGATGCTATCACACTGTCTTCAACTGTCACCACACTCACAATTTCACCATTTTATAATGGATTTTAAATAAACAGGCTGGGAGGGCGTGGACTGGGTTCATCTGGCTAAGGGTAGGGAAAATAGGGGGCTTTTGTGAACACAGGAATGAAACACCATGTTTCATAAACTGTGGGGAGTTTCTTGGCTAGCCGAGGAACTGGTAGCTTGTGAGGAAGTACCAGGACACTGAATGTTGTGGTGGTCTTGTATGGTTTCCCTCAGAACTCCAGGCAAGCAGTATATCCTATTAGGCCACACCAGGTTCCTTGCACCTCCTTTTCAATTCATCACTCATTCATTCCCCTTCACTCTTTGAGATACTGCCACTGTCATTAAGCAAACAATAAACACATTACTTTGAATTGAGATGCTCACCGTATCACAGTACAAGGCACTGTTTGAAGCTGTCGTCTGTTTCCAAGCTTGTACAATGAGACAAGCAGTGAAAAAGAGGTCCTACTGTAGCAGGTCACAAAGTTCACCAGTTAATATGGCGGTAATCATACACAGACATCCTGAAAACAAGACAGTTTACATCAGATTATGGATGTAAAAACATGGACCTTTTGTCCATTCCTATATCCTTGTCAAAAGTAGCAGCACAATATATATATATATATATATATATATTTAAAAATGACAACTGGCTGACAGAGATTGATGGTAATCGATTAAAAAAAACAGAATCCAAACCATTTTATTTAGCAGTTCGATGAAAGACTAATATTATCCACAAAATTATCTGCTGTAACATTTTCATGCCAAATTCAAATTTGGTGGCTCGTGTACTTTATCTGTAACGTAAAATGACAAAAAAGCAAGATAGTGAATATCTGTTGACTACATTTCTCACTTCATAAGTACATAAGCACTGTTATCATGTCCATGCACCAGGCTCTTCTCACTGCCAATAAATTTTGATTGTCTGATTGACTGTCATTAAATCTAAGGATCATACCAATGCAGCCCACACATTTTGATTCTGTACCATTTAATGTAGGATCATAAATCTTAGCACAGTAAAAGCTTCACTATAGCTGTGTGCAATGGATATTCAGCTTCCAGCTATGAACAGTGTCAGTTAACTGTGATGGTTCTGTCTGTGTGTTAAGCCATGTAAAACTGGCTATGGAGATCATAACACATCTACAAATTTGGTGCCCACTTGTGTGTGTGTGTGTGTAAGAAATTACTAACATGAGCCATGGATGACATCTGAGGCCCCCACAGAGGTGTTGCATATGATGCCCAGACTGCTGTAGCCTCCAGATGAAGGCACTGTGATCCTCTGAACCAACAGCAACTCCTCACCCAACAACACATCATCACATCCCGGATGATTTGAGACATAATGACTGGTTTCATCTAACATTACTTGCTTTGAGGACTTGTAAATCATCTGTTGTTATTCCAGAAAAGGAAACAAGTTTCGGAAATGATCTCTTCCAATCCTCAGATGAATAGGTGGGGGGAGGGGGGGGGGCAGACAACTGTAGAGGTGGGTCTGACAGTTACTGGTCAGTCGCAATCGTATGTCCAGTGACTGAAATTGCGTCTTCCTATTTGACCAAAACTGAGTGGGTATTTCCCCACTTTTGGGATGTGACACTGGTGTCTTTGGGTGAGTACTTCTCTGTGGTTTGAAGCAGTGTAGTGCCTTCATCATCAAGGTCATGCAGTCTCAACAAGAGTACAGTCCTTTGAAATGGGAACTCCTCACCCATCAACACAGCATTACATTTGGCAAGAATTATAGTGCCAAAACAGTTTACATATCCAGCATGTGTTTAGACATTAAAGGCAACTATCAAAGTTAATTTAAAAGAATCTGTTCAGATTAAGAGACACTTGATACATGCACAACAGCACAGCATATTAACATATAACAACGCAGTTCACTAGTTCTTTAAGTGTTAGTTACTTAATGCTACTTGTTACTCCTGAAGTGTTAGTTACTTAATATGACATGAAGATTTTGTGACATTTACCTTAATACGGTGCAGAATCTGTCAGTTGTACGATAAGACTGGCTTAGTGTTTTATGGAGTCTGGGGTTCTCAAAATTATTATGTAAATTATGCAGAAATATTCATTTTAGGTTACCGATAAAGATGTGCGATACTTGTCATCTGGGACGTGACATTGCTTTGTCTGGTGGCTGTCTAACTACCTGACAACATGGCATCACATCCCACAAGCAGTTCCTACAGTGACAGACATGAGAATGTCCAGTCTCACATTAGGTACAATTTTTGAAGCCCCCTCTAAAGGTCCCCTATCGACTCATGAGCTGTGTGTAGGCATGGCTAACAGTGTGCCCCCCCCCCCCCCACACACACACACCAGTCCACATCAAACCGTACAGTGTACACTGGTGGGTAAGGGGGGTACACTCTTGGTGATGCCTTTCCCAGAGCTCATGATTTGATGAACCTGTTATCCATTACTGTGTCACTGACAAAGCTGTGTACATAGGTTCTGGGGGTGCTGCTGGTGATCTTGTCATCCGTGGACGGGAACTTGGAGTCAGACTTCTCGGAGGTGAAGACCCAGCGACATTTCAACCGTGCCATGGCAATGCGCAGTTTGAAGATGGGGATATCACCTCGGGCCCTCCGAGTCAAGCGTTATGGTGGAGCGGCAGGGAGCAGCAGTGGCAGCTGTGGGTGAAAACGCTGTGTCGTGCGGTTAATTGTACACAAGGATATTATGGCACCACACGATGCTGTGTTATTTATACACACTTGAATGTCAACACAGTCACAGAATATTGTATCATACAAAACTACGCGTCTAGTTAACAAGCAAAATTTAGTTCTTTTTATTTTCTTTATAGTGGTATGATGGAAACTGATATTGAAATTTTATTTAATTACCAATTTTGTGAGAGAACCGGAAGGTGCCCTGTCGTAATGTAGTATGTATTTATACTACAGGTTAGTGTTCATAGTTGCAAAACAAACGGTACGAATATAAACATAAAATAATATGTTGATATTATGTGTTAACCCCTTTTGTAAATACTTTTTCTACTCCCTTTCTGTTCTCTGCGCAAATATGTATTTCAGTGTCCGTACAAGGAGAGTCGTACTCATCACTAACACCTGTAAATTTATTTATTATAACATATGCTATTTTAACTTTACTACTTTTGTTATCCATGAATGATCATCCGTTCTTGACATGCGAATGGTTGTTAAATATTCTTACGGACATGACATGGACGCAGACCACGCGCAACTGCCATCACATTTCTTATTTAACTAAAAATTTATCTGAAAGTTAATGAACACAGAATGTAACAGAATAAAAAATAATGGCATTCTCTGCATTATTTGTGTTTGTTCATTCTGACATATTCACGTAATAAAAACGCCAAGTCTTTTAAGTGCTAGGATGTACTCCTTTTTATTTCCTTCAAGCCAGCATTTCTTGTACTCCATCACACAAAAAACAATAGCGGTGGAATGTATTAAGGTTAGCACCTGGCAGTACTTCCCTCAGGTTAATAGTGCGTTACAGTAAAACAGTCATACAACATAAAATAACTGTCTGACAAGTACTCAGTTCTTGATTGTTATAACTTAACCCATTCAGGACAGGTGCAGGAATGTATATGGGCATTTGCCACCTGATCTTGAGACTCTGTAAGGTCGCTGCCTTGTACTGTAAGTTGGGAGGGAAAAAAAATCAGTATTTCACATTTCTCATTTGCATTATTTTCTTTAAGAAATTTGGAAAAAAAGTGTATATACAGGGTGTTTCACGACTTTAGGGCATAACTGCAGGAGGTGATTTCCTAGGTCTTTGTCATCGAAAAAGTTCATATAAACATGTGTCCGATTTTGGACGGTTACGGAGTTATGACCGGTTTTTAATTCCCGTACACGTCCTCGTGTGAACTGCATCTATCAGCTGGCGGGTCGCTATTTTTAGCCAGCTACAGACAAGGCGTTCCCGTTATCTGGACACTTGGGTGGTACCTAAGGCGTGCGGGGAAAGGCGGGGTGCTACGTGCTACCCGCGCGGTTCACAACCGAGTGGCAGCCTGTGTTGCGGCCAGCGGTGGCATTTTCGAAAATCAGCTTTAAGCACCGATAAATTCAAATTAAAGGTAATTTCACGAAGTTAACTTTACATTCGTACTTTAAATG
>Ga0123354_10009644_pt1 | contig 14814 bp, 18 predicted proteins | sample TergutLab28metaG_2_FD_97872 | JGI IMG/M metagenome (GOLD analysis project Ga0123354, IMG submission 97872) | Labiotermes labralis P4 segment gut microbial communities from Petit-Saut dam, French Guiana - Lab288 P4 | ecosystem: Host-associated > Arthropoda: Insects > Digestive system > Gut ...
GTGGTAGTTAGTATATGTTTTTAAAAAGCTTCTCCAAGCCTCCGAAGACTCCATGGGCCTCAAAGGGCTGTCGTACGCTTTTTAAAAACATATACTAACTACCACAAGCTAGTTTGCTGAAAAGTGTTACATAGTAACTTTAGTCAAAATTTTTTTAAATTATACCTTGACAGGCGAAGTATATTGTGATAATATATATCGCAATAGGAGGTGTAATCTATGTCTATAACCTCAGATATAATAAGAGGACATACAGAAACCATAATTCTAGCACATTTAATGCAGAAAACCAGTTATGGTTATGAGATTAACAAATCTATTCAAGAAAAAACAAATAATGAATATGAACTAAAAGAAGCCACACTGTATAGTGCTTTTAGACGATTGGAAGAAAATGGCTTAATAACTTCTTACTGGGGAGATGAAACAACTGGTGCAAGAAGAAGGTATTATTCCATAACAAATGAAGGAATAGATTTTTATAACCAAAACAAAAAAAACTGGGATGTCACAAAAAAATTAATCGATAAATTAATTTAGGAGGGAAATTTTATGAAAGATGAAATTAGAAAACATGTAAACAAACTATTTGAAGATGCTCCAAAAACAAAAAGAGCATATGATTTAAAAGAAGAATTAATCTCAAATCTTAACGAAAAATACAATGATTTAGTAGCAAGCGGAAAAACCGAAAAAGAAAGTTATGATAATGTAATAGCAGGAATAGGCGATGTTTCTGAATTAGTATCTAATTTAGAAACAAGTAATCCAATGAATGAACTAGAGCAAAACAAATGGCGTAAAAAAACTGCTTTAATTGTATCTATTTCTATCGGTTTATATATTTTAGCAATTATATCTTGCATAGTGATTTCAGTAACATTTGAATCTGTAGGAGTATCAGGAAATGACCTCATGGACGCAATTCCTGCAATTGCATTTTTAGTTATTGCTGCTATACCAACTTGCATAATTGTGTATCACTTTATGTCAAAACCAAAATATATTAAAGTCGACAACACATTGGTAGAAGAATTTAAAGAATGGAAATCAGTTAAGGAAAAAAATGTTTCTACAAGAAAAGCTATTTCTTCAGTGCTATGGTCAATTATTGTGTTGGTATATCTTGTAATAAGTTTCGTATTCAACGCTTGGGCATATTCATGGATAATTTTTATTATCGGTGCAGTACTTCGAAACATTATTACACTACTTATAAAATTAAAAGAAGGAGTGTAACAATTTATGAAAAAAACATTTTATATTATTAGTATAATCTTATCTACAATTCTTATAGCTGTTTTAATTTTTCTTATGGTATATATAGGGAAAAACGGTTATGCAAAATTAGGAAGTTTCGGTGCTCACGGAGATTTACACATTGAAAAAGAAGAAACTGTTGAAATAGGAGATTTAAAAAATATTAATCTAAATTTCGCTTCTGCAGATATTATAGTATATACAACAGATGAAAATACTTGTAAGATAGTACAAAAAAGTGATGTGACTTTAAAAGATAATGAAAAATTTAGTATAAATCAAAATAGCGACACTTTAGAAATTAAAGGCAAACTTCATGATTGGTTCATTTTTAGTTTTGGTTTTTTGGATAACTACTCTCAAATAGAATTATACATACCTAAAACCTATGCAAACAATTTGAATATTCAAGATGTATCTGGTAATGTTTCTATAAATTCAGATTTAGCGTTAAGCTATCTAGAGCTAAAAAATGTTTCTGGCAATATATTAAGTAGTAATAAAGTAAGTAATAGTAATTACACACTTTCAACTGTTTCTGGAGGTATTAGATTAGACAATCTTTCAGGAGCTGGAAATATTTCAACTGTATCTGGCGATATAAAAATTAATAATTTTAATATGCTAGATAATTCAACTTATATTAAAACAATTTCCGGCGATATAAATTTAGCTTCTATTTCCATAGGAAATCAATTAAATATCAATACAGTATCTGGAGATACTAATTTAAACTTCATACCAGATGCTAACTGTAAAATTAATTTTAGCACCGTATCTGGAAATGTATCTTCTAATTTAGACATTATATATGACGGTAGCAATAAGAAAAATAAAATAATAAATGTTGGGGATAAAGACACAACAAATTCTATAAATATTAGTACCGTTTCGGGTGATTTAAAAGTAAATTAGAATTTAAAATGTTTTTTGAAAATACATATATAAAAAAGGAAAAGAGGAGAATGTTATGAAAATTAAAAAATTAATCTACTTTTCTTGATTAGTACAAATATGATGCTCAAAATGGTAAAAATGTGTTAAGATAGCATTGAAAAATTGGTAAAAATGTGCGAAATTCATATTGCGTTTTTGGTAAAAATGTGTTAAAATGCTTTTAGCGAGGTGGAAAAATGAGGAGAAATGCATTACTAAAATTATTAGAATGGAAAGATTCAAATAGAAGGAAACCTTTGATAATTAGAGGGGCAAGACAAGTTGGCAAGAGTTGGTTAATGAAAGAAGAATTTGCAAAAAAGTATTATGATGATTATATTTATATCAGCTTTGATAAAGAATTAGAAGCAAAAAAGATATTTGCAGAAACAAAAGACCCAAAAATTTTACTTGAAAGAATAAGTTTATATAAAAACAAGCCTATTTTATCAGAGAAAACTTTACTTATATTTGATGAAATACAAGATTGCCCTGAAGCAATTGGTAGTTTAAAATACTTTAATGAAGAAGCAAATGAATATCATATTGTTTCAGCAGGAAGTTTACTTGGCACATATCTGGCAAAAGATACTTCATTTCCAGTAGGGAAAGTTAATTTGTTGAGTTTATATCCCTTAACTTTTGATGAATTTTTAGAAGAAGTTGATGAAGGAATGTATAAGTATTACCAGTCAATTACTTCTCCTGAAGATTATGTGGAAGCATTTCACGATAAAATGTTGGAAATATTTAGAAAATATTTAATTGTAGGAGGTATGCCAGAGTGCGTAAAATCTTGGGTAAGTAATAAAAATCCACAAGAAGTATTAGAAATTCAGAAAGAACTTGTAAGAATATATGAATCAGATTTTTTAAAACACAATAATAAAATTAGTAGTGGCAAGATTTTACAAGTATTTCGCAATATTATTCCTCAACTTGCAAAAGAGAATAATGAAAAATTTGTGTATTCTATATTGAGAAAAGGAGCAAGAGGAAGGGAATATGAAGATGCAATTGAATGGCTAATTACAAGTGGACTTAGCTTTAAAGTAAACAATATTACAACTCCAGAATATCCATTAAAAACTTATGAACAACAAAATATCTTTAAATTGTTTTTATTGGATGTTGGGCTATTAAAATATATGGCGGGTCTTGATAACAGTTCTATTTTACTAGATGACGCATTTAACTTTAAAGGTCAATTAATGGAAAACTATGTGTTAGAACAACTTGCACCACAAATGGACTTTACTCCTAACTATTACGCAATGGGGAAGGACTTTGAAATAGATTTTATTATTCAAAAAGAGTCTGCGGTTGTTCCATTAGAAGTAAAAGCAGGATTAAATAAAAGAGCAAGTAGTTTTAAAAGGTATATAGAAAAACATAATCCTAAAATTGCAATTAGATTTAGCAGTAATGGTTATGTGAAAGATGGAGAGATTACGAATATTCCACTATATTTGGCTAGTAAGACGATGGAATTATTAAAATTATGTTGATAAAGCAATAGGAGACACCTTATTTGATGAAAAAATTAGAGGTAGTTTTCACTTTACGCCTGGTGACGCATTAGAAGAGAGCGATAATGAAAATAGATCAGCCATACATTGGAATCTAGTTAGTATTCAAACAAAAGAATGTGGTGGTGGAGAGATTTGGTTTGATGATGTACTTATACGAAAAGACGGAATATTTATAATAAAAGAGTTAAAGGGGTTAAATCCAGAAAATTTAATATAGTTAAAAAAATGATATTCAAATGGAAGAAGTACTGCTAAAAGTTACAAAAGATTATAACTTTCCAAATGAATATGTTTTAATTTTATCTGTTGCACATATATCTATTCCCAAAAAAGTCAATTAATTGAGTTTTTTGGGAATGAATGATATATATTTTGTGCTTGTCGTGATATAATAATTATACTAAAACTTACACTACTGTAATCGTTACTTAATTCTGCCACTATTGGTGGCAGAATTAGGAAAGCACATTTATTGCTAAGAATATTAATGCAGATTATTGTAGTACAACTTGTAGAAATGTAGCAAATGTTTATAGAAGTGGAGCAAAAAAGAAAGATAAATAAATAAATAGGTCGTTATGCAAGATTATCCACCATATAGCATTTCGGATAAGATGTTAAATTATATATCAGAAATTATGAAGAAAATTGGAGAAGCAAATTATTTTGAAAGTTTAAATGGGTATCTAGAATTAAGAAGAAAAAGCAGGATAAGATCTATACATTCTTCATTAGCAATTGAAAATAATCAATTATCATTATTTCAAGTAGAAACTGAAAATGATAAACGAAACTATTGATGACTTATTAAATTCAAAAGAAATGAAAGATGCATCTCAATTATTACTTTCAGAAAATGAAATAAAAGTGATAGAATGCATTAAAAGAAATGTATTAATAGGTGCAAAAGAAATAATAGGAAAAACTAATATACCAGATAGAACTGTTAGAAGAATTATTAAAAAATTAATTGATAATAATACTGTTGAATCAATTGGAAATAATGATAAATCTCCAAATAAAAAATTCAAAATAAAAGAGTAATGGCAGAGTGTTGGCGAAGTAATGGCGAAGTTAAAAAGGAATTAAAATTAAAGAACTTAATTATAAGCGTAGATACTCGTTGAAGAATACTCAAAGCTTGTTACTACGAGAAATTTCTACGAGGTCTAGCCGTAATAATTTGGATGGTGCAAATAGAAAGATAAGTTTATTAAAAATATACTATCCTTATTTTGCTACATAATGATATAAACCATCTTGCCCAAGTTGTAAATGATGGTAATCCTCATTTTTAGAATTAAAATCAATCATATCTCTAGGAATATAATAAGGCTCGTGGTCAAAATAGCATTGAAGATACTTTTCTTCTATTTCATTAATTTCTAGTTTGGAACTGGGAGGCAAAGTGTTTAACTTGTAAATTGAATCATGCCTATCTAAGTAATCACGTAGCTCATGAATGAAATTATCAACAAAAGTATTTTTTAACTTTGAATCTCTATCAAGATGAATTTGAGCATCTAACTTACCTAAGGATTTGTTAATCGAATTTTCGATAGAATTGAATAAATTATACATAATAGACTCCTTGAAAAAAATATTTTTTTGAAATAAAACTAATCTTATTATAATATGAAAAGCTAAGAAATGCAATAAGTTTTATTTGATTGAAAAATACGTTTCAATAAGTAAAAATCATTAAACTACTGATAAATAAACATTTTCTTATTTAATTAGAATTTCCGTTTTGTAAATATAATATTTAAAAAAGTTTATAAAAATATATATTTTTACCAACTTTTATGATAAACTGTTATTTAATTAAAAAAGTTATTTTAAGAGGCAAAAAACATAAAAACGTTGAAAAATAGGCATTTTTTTATTTAATTAGAATTTCCGTTTTTATTTGAAAGAGGTGTATCAATGGAAAATGAAAAGATTACAGTACTACAATATTTATTAAGTTTACGTACTGAAAATGAATGGTTAGAATACAAGCATAATAATACAGACCCAGATATGATAGGAGAATATATTTCTGCTTTATCCAATTCTGCTATATTAGAAGGACAAGATAAAGCATATTTAATATATGGCGTTGATAATGATACCAAAGAACCTATTGGAACAACATTTAACTTTAAAAGTGCTAAAAAAGGAAATGAAGAATTAGAAAATTATATTTTAACTCAATTAGAGCCGAGAATTAATTTTAGAGTATTTGATTTATATGTTAATAACAATAAAATAGTAATGTTTGAAATTGATACAAATACCAACATTCCTGTATAAAATATGTAAATAGAGATTTTATGACAAATACATCTTTAAGAGAAAGATTTAAAATTGAAAAAAATAATAGTCCAATGGTTTCAAAACTTTTAAGTTTAGCAGTAGAGAGAAAACTTATTAAAGTTTTTGACCCAAATAGTAGTAATAAGTTTAAAAAATATATACCATATTGGGCATAGTATTTTTGTAGCATGAGTATATTTGACTTATTGATAGGTTGGGATTATACGAGGAGGTATTTATGACTAACTATGGAGCTGGAGAATTATTAAATGGATTTATTGAAATCTTTTTAAGTTCAAATGAAAAAAGTGGGAATATAGGATTATCAAGTATAAAAAGAGGAATTAGAATTGATGGAATATATTATTATCCTAGTTTAGTATTTTACCATATTGCATTAAGATGTATGTTAGTTGTAAATGTTAAAAAATCTAAAATTGTTGATTATGATATTGAAAAAATGAAAAAAATATTAAATTATTATTACTATAATGAAAAATCAGGCTGTGATAATCCACCTATGGGGTTAATTATATCTTCTAAGAAAACAATTTTAGTAAGTTATAAGGGAAATAATGAGTTCTTGTTAGAAGAAAATGGTAACGATAATAAATTATTAGTAACAAATATAGAAAATAAATACTTAAAAATGTAAAATTGAAAAACATTTCAAATTTTTATAATCGCTTCACTAAACCAAATATGACATTGCAGATGTTGTCACATTTAGAACATTTTACTACGGTAGAAAATGCTAGAAATGAAGTTGGGTGAGAATTTATGAAGGCTAATTTTTGTAATTATAAAGAAGATCTCAAAAACTAGTAATGAGACTAAAATCTTACTTTGATTTTAAAATTGCTAGAACAATAGAAGAGTTAATAAAAACGTTAAAAGAGATGGAGAAAAATATAAAATGATAGATTTACATACACATACAAATTATTCAGATGGTACATGGAACGTAAAAACACTTTTAGAAAATGCTCAAAAAGCAGGGGTAGAGGTTTTATCTATAACAGACCACGACACAGTTCAAGCATATAAAGAATTAGCAACATTTGATTATTCAATGTATTTCATAGGCAAATTGATAAAAGGTTGTGAATTCAGTTGTGTTTTTAACGGATACAAAATTGAATTATTGGGATATAATTTCGATATAGAGACTATAGATAATTGGTTACAAGATTATTATTCAAGCGATAATGTTAAAATGAGATATAAAAAAGAATTTGATTTACTTTATGAATTATGCAATGAAAAAGGTATCAAAGTTTCAGAAAATTTAGAATATCATTTTGGGAAGGAATTCCCAATAGATCAGATATTTTATGATGTAATAAAATATCCAGAAAACAAGCTAAAAATTGCGTTAGAGGCATGGGAAAATCCTGGAGTTTTTTATAGAAGTTGTACCACAGATGAAAACTTTATATTATTTTTTACATTTAATGAGTTGTTACCACAAGCAGAAGACATATCAAAACTAATAAGAGAAAACAGAGGTAAAGTTTTTTTAGCACATTTATATCACTATAAAATACCACGAGAGGAAGAATTTTTAGAAAAGATAACAAAGGCTGGTATGCTAGATGGTGTAGAGGTTTATCATTCGAGTTTTAATAATGCACAAATTAAGTTTTTAGAAGATTATTGTAAAAATTGTAATTTATTAATGTCTGGAGGTACAGACTGTCATGGTGATAAAAAACCTGAAAGGAAGCTTGGGGTTGGATACGGCAATATGAATATCAATAAAAGTATAATAAGAAACTGGATATAGTATGAAGGGAAATAATTAAAATTATCAATTTTCGGAATGAAAAATTGATATAAAGCAAAATGAAATTTTGCTCGAGGAGGAAGGAAAATCCTATGAAAGTTATAAGTATTATTGAACCTTGGGCTACGTTGATTAAAGAGGGTAAAAAGTGCATAGAAACGAGAAGTTGGAAAACCAATTATCGTGGAGAAATCTATATACATGCAAGTGTCAAAAAAATTAGTAAATCTAGTCCAGAGATTCAAAATCTACTTAAGTTAATTCCAAATGTGACGATGAACTATGGATATATAATATGCAAAGCCAATTTGGTTGATTGCAAATATATGGATGAGGAGTTTATTGAAAACATAAAGAAGAATTTGCAAGAATACATCTGTGGGGTTTATGGCATAGGTAGATATGCTTGGATTTTGAAAGATATCGCAGTATTGGAAAATCCAATATCAGTAAAAGGTTATTTAGGTATTTGGAACTACTATAACCAAGAGGAAGTATAGAAACTTTTTAGCAGTTTTAAGGGTATTTCACAAAACCACATAGAAAAAAGGTATCAACCAAACCTTATTGGTTAATACCTTTTCACGATTTTACAGTTTTGTGTGATTTTCTAGAAATCAGCCATTTTTGGTCGGGGTGACAGGGTTTGAACCTGCGACCTCATGGTCCCAAACCACGCGCGCTCCCAACTGCGCCACACCCCGAAGAATAAAATCACTTTATAAGTATACTATAAATTATGATAAAATGCAATAGTGGAATTGAAAATTTTATATACTAATTATTTCCGAAATTAAGAAATAATTAGCTGTGGTTATGTGAAGGTTCAACGCTTTTTCCAATGTTCATTTTTTTCATCCAGCTTATTCTTTCTTGTCGCAAAATCTCGCCAAACCTAATAGAAGGAGATATATTATATTTCTTTTTTATATATTCTCCATTTATTTCATTTAGCATTTTTGTGCCAATTTTAAAGAAATCTATTTGTGTATTTAATTGTGCATTTTCTTGTGGGTTACTATCCCACGAACTCGCCCTATCAGACTTAACTACTATTTCCATACCAGCCAAACCTAATTGTGACTTTGCTACTTTTTCTATAAAATCTACTTTTTTGGACGGTTTCATTTGTGAAAATATTCCACCCTTCATGTGCTCATAAGCAGCTGTTTTTCCGCATTTAATCCATCTGGTTGGCATCTTTAGTCTATTGCCAAGGTCTCGAACTAATTGAGCTCCTAATTTTTCATGGTTAAAATGATGTGGGTAGTTTTCTTTAGGAGTAATACCTTTTCCTAAATCATGTGCTAAGCTTGCAAATCTGTATTCTAGTTTATTTGTAAGTTTTGTACTGTAGTCAACAGCCATCATGGTATGATTATAGCTATCTCCCTCTGGGTGATATTGTTCAGGCTGAATAGAACCAATTAAATCAAATATTTCTTTAAAATGTACATCTAAAACATTTGCATTTCTTAAACTATTGAAAAACGTAGAGGGGCTATTTGAAGCAAGTGCTAACTTGAATTCTGCAAAAACTCTTTCAGCAGAAAGTGTACTTAATTCACTTTTTAATTTATTCATCGCAGTTATTGTTTCGGAATCTATTGAAAATTGCATTTGTGCTGCAAACCTGGCTATACGATATACTCTTAGAGGATCTTCTGAAAATGCATCCGAAGTTTTTCGTATGATTTTATTTTTTATATCGATTTTGCCATTGAAAGGATCTATAAATTCATTTGTAAGTACGTTGATTGCCATAGAATTTATAGTAATATCTCTTCTTGCCAAATCATCGTAAATGGTTATATTATTTCCTGTTTCTACTGAGAATTCTTTGTGGCCAATCCCCACTTTTTTTTCTTTTCTAGCTATTGCAAATTCATTATTGTCTATATCAAAAACTTCAAATGATTTTCCACGAGTATGTGCATATGGAAATAATTGCAAGAATTTTTGGGAGGAAATTCCTGTAATACAATAATCTTTATCTTTTATTTTTTTGTCAAGCAGAGTATCTCTAACTGCACCGCCAACCAAATATAGAGTTCCGCCAGCCTCGGTTATTTTATTTGCTATTTCTGATATATTAAAATTTTTCATATAATTATTTTACACTATTTTGAATAAAATATAAAGTAAAAAACTAAAAATCAAGGGAAATCATTTAAATCCTTGACTTTTACATTTTTTTTAAGTATAATACAAATTGTAGTGTACCTGTAGCTCAGCTGGATAGAGTGTTTGGCTACGAACCAAAAGGTCGGGGGTTCGAATCCCTCCAGGTACGCCAAAACCCCACACACAATATGTGAGTGAGGTTTATATTTTTTTCTTTTATCTTATATTTTCTAAAGCCTTTATTCTATCTGCTATTGAAGGGTGAGTTGAAAAGAAACTAGAAGAGTCTCTTTTCGCATTTTTTCCTTTTTTAAAAGGATTAGCTATATACATACTAGCAGTGGCTTGATTTGCGGTAGTTAGTTCAGCAGTATCTGTATCTAATTTTCTAAGTGCACTTATTAAACCATCTGGATTTCGTGTAAATTGTACGGATGTGGCATCTGCTAAATATTCTCTTTTTCTAGAAATAGCTAATTGCATTAAGCTCATAAAAATTGGTGATAATATTAAGAAGACTAAACCAATGAGTAATAATATTTGATTTCCACCTTCTCTATTTCCAGACCTTCTGCCTCCGCCAAAGAAAAACATATGTGAAAGCATTACGACTAAACCAACCATAACAGAAACTACAGCTGATAATAAAATATCGTAATTTTTTACATGTGCTAATTCATGTGCAATTACGCCTTCTAATTCGTAATATTCTAGCTTATTAAGCAAACCTGTTGTTACACATATTACAGCGTGTTCTGGATTCCTACCAGTTGCAAATGCATTCATTTGTAGAGAATCTACCACATATAATCTTGGTTTTGTTTTTAACCCAGAAGAAACCATTAATGCATCTAATATATCTACTATTTTCTTATCTTCTTGAGGGGTTGCAGGTCTAGCTTTATTAATTGATAAAACTATTTTATCGCTAAAATAATATGATGACCATGTTGCTATTATTGAAAAAATTAGTGCAATTACTATTGCCATTGAACCTAAGTCAAAGGCATAGCAAACAAAGTAGATAATAAGTGTAACTACAAGCAAAAAGATTGCCACTATTACACCAGATTTAAATTTATTTTTTCTTACATCTTCAATCAAGTTCCGCTATACCTCCTTTTGTAATTATGAAAAGCCATCCGCTTTCAGAGGTTAGAGTATGTGTTTTTAAAATATACCCTCCAGGCCTCCGCAGGACTCCATGGCCAGCAGGGGTGTCGGGCTTTATTTTAAAAACACATACCCTAACCTCTGAAAGCTATGTTGTTCTATTTGCTAAAATTATTTTAACTAATTATTAAAATCAACTTTTACTGCTTGTTTTGCTTCATCATTATCAACTTTGAAAAAGTCAGATGGTTTGAAAGCAAACATAGATGCTATAATGTTTGAAGGAAATACTTGTAGTTTTGTATTATACATTGTTACGCTGTCATTATAGAATTGACGTGAAAAAGATATTTTATTTTCTGTTACACGTAATTCTTCTTGCAAGTCAGAAAAACCTTGATTTGCCTTTAAATCTGGGTAATTCTCTGCAACTGCCATGATTGTTTTTAAAGCACCAGATAATTGATTATCTAAATCTGCTTTTTCTTGAACGCTTTGAGCTCCAGCCCAAGAACTACGTAATTCTGTAACTTTTTCTAAAACAGTTTTTTCATGTTGCATGTATCCTTTTACAGATTCAACAAGATTTGGGATTAAATCAAACCTTCTTTGTAGTTGAACATCAATTTGGCTCCATGCATTTTGTACTTTTAACCTAGACCTAATTAGTCCGTTATAAAGTGCTATCACTATGATTATAAGTAATACAATTATTCCTATTATTATATAAAGTGCTGTCATTTTAAAATCCTCCTTTTTATATATTATATGTTATCTGTATAATATCATACTTATTGAAAAAATACAACAAATAATGTATAATAATTAAATATTAGGTTACTATTTAAAGGTTTTCGCTAAAATGTCCGCTTTGGGTGGTTAGTATATGTTTTTAAAAAGCTCCTCCAAGCCTTCGAAGACTCCATGGGCCTCAAAGGGCTGTCGTTCGCTTTTTAAAAACATATACTAACCACCCAAAGCTAATTTGCTGAAAAGCGTCAAACAGTAACAAATATTGAGAGAAAGGAATTCGTGAGAAGTTATGAATTTGCAAAAAAATATTCAATATGTGAAGGGCGTTGGGGATAATAGGGCAAAGGTTTTAAGTAGCTTGAATATACATACTGTGGAAGATATGATTACATATTTTCCAAGAACATATGAAGATAGAAGTATGCCAAAAAAAATATCAGAACTGGAAGATGAAGAAGAAGCACTTATTGAAGGACTTGCTTTGACTAACGTACAGGAAATACGAGCAAATCGTCTTAAAATATATAAATTAGCGATAGAAGATGAAACTGGAATATGTTATATAACTTGGTATAATCAAAGTTATATTAAAGCCTTAATTAAAAGAGGAAATAAATATAAATTTTTTGGAAAAGTTAAAATAAAGTCAGGTAGAATAGAAATGGCTTCTCCTGTATTTGATTCAGATGAAAAAACTGTAAACACTGGTAAAATAATACCAATTTATCCTTCTGTATATAATTTAAGTCAAGGTGTAATTAGAAAAATTATGCAAAATGCATTAGAAGAGATAGATGCTGATTTAGAAGAAACTTTACCAGATTATATTATACAAAAATATAATTTATGTGATTTAAGCACTGCATTAAAACAAATTCATTTTCCTGAAAGTTTTGAAATGTTTGAAAAAGCCAGAATTAGATTAGTATTTGAAGAATTATTATTAATGCAGCTGAAACTTTTGAGTTTAAAAAATCAATATAAGTTTGAAGAGGGAATAAGTTTTGATAAGAATGTAAAATTAGATAAAGTTATGTTGAACATTCCATTTAAATTAACTAAAGCACAACTTAGAGTTTTAGAGGAAATAGAGAATGATATGGAAAGTTCAAAAACCATGAATAGGTTAATGCAAGGAGATGTGGGTTCAGGCAAAACTATATTAGCAATACTTGCGGCATATAAAGCAGCTAAATCTGGTTATCAGGTTTCTATGATGGTTCCAACTGCAATACTTGCAGAACAACATTTAGTTAGCTTTAAAAATGTATTAGAACAGTACAATTTAAATTGTGAAATATTGACAAGTGGGATTTCAAAAAAACAAAAAGAGGATATTATTGCACGACTTGCAGATGGTGAAATAGATGTATTAATTGGGACGCATGCTGTTTTAGAAGAAAATGTAGTTTTCAAAAATTTAGGATTAGTAATAACAGATGAACAACATAGATTTGGAGTAAGACAAAGGGGAACGTTTTCCACAAAGGGCAAAAACGTGGATACCATAGTTATGACGGCAACGCCGATTCCTAGAACTCTTGCTTTAATTTTGTTTGGTGATTTGGATATTTCTGTAATAGACGAATTGCCACCAAATAGAAAGTCAATAGATACATTTGCGGTAAGAAACAGTTTAGAACAAAGAATAAACAATTTTATTTCAAAAGAAATAAATGCAGGAAGACAGGCATATATTGTATGTCCGTTAATTGAAGAGAACGAAGAAATAGATGCGGAGTCTGTTTTAGAATTGGTTGAAAAGTATAAGACAAAAGTGTTTTCAAATTATAGAGTTGAATATTTACATGGTAAGATGAAACCAAAAGAAAAAAATGCAATAATGACAGAATTTAAAAATGGCAACATAGATGTATTAATTTCTACAACAGTAATAGAAGTGGGGGTAGATGTTCCAAATGCTACTATAATGGTAATAGAAAATGCGGAGAGGTTTGGCTTGGCACAGTTACATCAATTAAGAGGAAGAGTGGGCAGAGGAGAACATAAGTCTTATTGCATATTAAAATATACGGGCAATTCAGAATTGATAAGAAAAAGAATGGAAGTAATGACAAAAACAAATGATGGATTTAAAATTGCAGAAAAGGATTTAGAATTAAGGGGTATAGGCGAATTTTTTGGTACGAAACAACATGGTATACCGGATTTTAAAATAGCGAATTTATTTGATGATATGATGATTTTAAGTCAAGTTCAGGCGTTAGCAATTAAAATAATTGGGGATGATCCAAAGTTAGATAAGGATGATAATGTGAAGTTGAAAAAAGCTGTTGATAATAAATTTGAAATAGGAATGACATTATAGGACTTGATTTTAAGTGAATTATTATCTTGGACGAATTAAAAAAATGACAATTTAAGAATTAATTTTGTCTTGAAGGAATTCTATTTGCATTGTATGCATTTCAGTAACTTCATTAAGTTTAGATACATTCATTCTAAGTCGGTCGTAATTTACACGAGTGTCAACATTTGTTTCTAATAGTATTTGTACTTTTGTAGTAAGTTCGTGTTCCATTATTAAAACTCTTTTGTTGATACTTTCTAATTTATTTTCAAATGTGTCAAATCTTGCAATTAATTGCTTGAAATCATCTTTGGTAGCAAAATTAGACAAATCATCTTTGGCAGCGAAATTGAGTAAATCATCTTTGGTAGCGAAATTGAGTAAATCGTCTTTGGTAGCAAAATTTTTTGCCTCATCTTTAGTAACACAATTATCAAGCTTTTTGTTGATTACTTTTAATTCATCTTGTATTTGTTGTAATATAGCGGTTTCCATAAGTTAGTCACCTCCTTGTTTGTTTTTTAATGGGATAAGACAAAATATATCATATTATGGATTAAAAGTAAATAATTTTCTTAATAGAATTTTTTTCGATGTAAGAATTTTTTCTTTGTAGGGGCGACTATCAGTCGTCCGCTCTTCGAAGAATTTGCTTGTTTTTTTATTTTTTATAGGAATTTCTCTGTAGCACAGACGAGCAA
>Ga0123354_10009647_pt1 | contig 14813 bp, 15 predicted proteins | sample TergutLab28metaG_2_FD_97872 | JGI IMG/M metagenome (GOLD analysis project Ga0123354, IMG submission 97872) | Labiotermes labralis P4 segment gut microbial communities from Petit-Saut dam, French Guiana - Lab288 P4 | ecosystem: Host-associated > Arthropoda: Insects > Digestive system > Gut ...
ACCAGCGGCACCGAAAGCGCGCCCAAGGGCGCCATGCTGACGCACGACGCCGTGCTGTGGGAATACGTCAGTTGCTGCCTGAACGCCGAGATTGCCGAGCAAGACGTGATCCTGCACGCGCTGCCGCTGTACCACTGCGCGCAGCTCGATGTGTTCTTCGGTCCAGCGATCTACATCGGCGCGGAAAACCACATCACCAGCCAACCCGCGCCCGACAACCTGCTGCCCCTGATGGCCGCGCGCGGCATCACCAGCTTCTTTGCCGCGCCCACGGTGTGGATCGCGCTGCTGCGCTCGCCGCTGCTGGAGCGCACCGACCTCAACCGCCTTGCCAAGGGCTACTACGGCGCCTCCATCATGCCGGTGGAGGTCATCAAGGAACTGGCGCGCCGCTTGCCCCAAGTGCGGCTGTGGAACCTGTACGGCCAGACCGAGGTCGCCCCGCTGGCCACCATCCTGGGCCCCGACGACCAACTGCGCAAGCCCGGCTCCGCCGGCCGCGCGGCGCTGAACGTGGAAACCCGCGTGGTTGACGAGCAGATGCGCGACGTGGCCATCGGCGAGGTGGGCGAAATCGTGCACCGCTCGCCGCACCTGATGCTGGGCTATTTTCACGACGACGAGCGCACGCGCGCCGCGTTCGACGGCGACTGGTTCCACTCGGGCGACCTGGGCGTCATCGACGAGGAGGGCTACCTCACCGTGGTCGATCGCAAGAAGGACATGATCAAGACCGGCGGCGAGAACGTCGCCAGCCGCGAGGTGGAGGAAATGATCTACCGCCTGCCGCAGGTCAGCGAGGTGGCCGTCATCGGCCTGCCCGACCCCAAGTGGGTGGAGGCGGTGACGGCGGTCATCGTGCTCAAGGCCGGGCAGACGCTGAGCGAGCAGCAGGTCATCGACCACTGCGGCGCGCACATGGCGCACTTCAAGGCGCCCAAGCGCGTGACCTTCACCGATGCCCTGCCCAAGAACCCGAGCGGCAAACTGCTCAAGCGCCGGTTGCGGCAGACGCAGGTGGAAGATTCGGCCTCATGAGGCGGCGCGCGCCTGCACGCTCGGCAGCCAGGCGCTGATGGCATCGGGCTCGCTCATGGCGCGCAGCTCGCCGAATGCCTGCGCGGCCTCCGGGTAGGCCAGCCGCAGGTAGCTCATCCACTGCTTGAGCCGCCCGGCGCGGTGGCGCGATTCGACCCGCGCACACACGTCGGCCCAGAAGTCGGCCAGCAGCGGTGTCAGGCTGCGCCACGGCGCGGCCAGCAGCGCCGCATCGGCGCCGTCCTGCGCGGGCGACGCCGCCGCCTGGCCGGCCCGCGCGTCGGCCTGCACGATGGCGCGCGCCAGGCCAGGCCGCCGGATCATTCCGCGGCCCAGCATCAGCGCCGTGCAACCCGTCACTTCACGGCAACGCCAGGCATCCTCCACGCTCCAGATCTCGCCGTTGGCGATCACCGGCAGGCGCACATGCTGACGCACGGTGGCGATGTGCTCCCAGTACGCGGGCGGGCGGTAGCCGTGCGCCTTGGTGCGGGCGTGCACCGTCAATTCGCTGGCGCCGCCGGCCTCGATGGCGCAGGCGCAGTCCAGCATGCGCGCATGGTCGTTGAAGCCCAGGCGCATCTTGCCCGACACCGGCACCCGGGCCGGCACGGTCTGGCGCACGGCGGCGACGATGCGGCAAATCAACTCAGGCTCGTCGAGCAGGATGGCGCCGCCCCGGTGGCGATTCACCGACTTGGCCGGACAGCCGAAGTTCAGGTCGATCCCCGCCGGCGCCAGCTCGGCCAGACTGGCGGCGTTCTCGGCCAGGCAGGCCGGGTCCGAGCCCAGCAACTGCACCCACACCGGCACGCCCGCGCGCGTGCGGCTGCCGTGCAGCAGTTCCGGCACCACCCGCGTGAAACTCGCCGTCGGCAGCAGTTGGTCGGTGACGCGGATGAACTCCGACACGCAGCGATCCACTCCGCCCACGCGGGTGAGGATGTCGCGCAAACCATGGTCGAGCAACCCATGCATGGGCGCGAGAACAAGATACGGGGTCATGAAATTTGTTACAGTTGGCATTTACCCGTGAACTAGAGCACATTCTCAGCAGATATCTGGAACTTGAGTGCCTTGGCCCGGCGTCGGCACTCATATAGCATGTTCTGGTGCGCTTGGGCAGGCAGGCGCGCCGTTTCAAGGAGAGAAAAATCATATCCAAATTCGCCGCTTGGGTTGCACTGGCGTTACTGTGTGTCTGGCAGTTCGGAGGAGCCGCCATGGCGCAAACCCCGGCGGCCGAAGATCTGCGCGACGGCACAATCAAGACCGTGCAGGGCAGCGTGACCGTGGTGCGCGGCGACGCGCGCATCGAAGCCAAGGTCGGCGGGTCGGTGCATGCGGCCGACAGCATCCAGACCGGCGCCAACAGCGCCACCGCCGTGACGTTGATGGACGGCACCGAATTGTCGATCGGCCCCGACAGCATGGTCGAGCTGAGCGCCTTCCGGTTCAACCCCACCACGCACGACGGCAACGTCCTGCTCAACCTGCTGCGCGGCACGCTGCGCATGGCCACGGGGCTGATCGCCAAGCTCAAGCCCGAGCAGGTCAAAGTCACCACGCCCACCACCGTGATCGGCGTGCGGGGCACCGATTTCATCGTCGAAGTCCACCCATGAAGTTCGCCACTGCGCTGACGGCCGCAGTCATTATCCTGAACGCCGTCGGTTGCACGCCCACCAGGCATCTGGTGCAGGTGTACCCGATCTGCCGGCGGCCGCCCGTGGCCGTGGCCGAACCCGTGACGCGGGTGATCCTGCTGCCGTCCCCGAACGGCAAACCGAGCGCGGTCGAGGTCACGTCCGGCGGCCAAACCACCGTGCTGTCGCACGCCTACGACGCGGCTGAAATCACCCCCGCCAAGGAGGTGGAACGCGATCAGTTCGACACCCAGACCGTGCAGCAGCGCTACGAGCGCCTGCTGTCCGCGCAGCCGCCCGCGCCCAACCGGTTCACCCTGTACTTTCAGACCGGCACCTCTGATCTGACGCCGGCGTCGAGCGCCGAACTGGACCGCGTGCTGTGGCTGGCCACCAACCGGCCTGGCGGCGAGATCGTCATCACCGGTCACACCGACCGCGTCGGCTCGATGGAGGCCAACGACGCGCTGTCGCTGCGGCGCGCGCGCGCGGTACGCCAACTGGTGATCAAGCGCGGCTTCGATCCGATCTTCGTCTACGCCATCGGCCGGGGCGAACGCGAGCTTGCCGTCTCGACGGCCAACCAGGTGAGCGAACCGCGGAACCGGCGGGTCGAGATCGTGGTGCGCTGAAATCACGTCATCCCCAGGCTTTACGGGCTTCGCGATGTTTCGCCTCGCCCTGGCGAGAGGCGCCTTGGCACGGCCTGCCCGTGTGGCCTTTCGCTCCTTTCGGCTCCAGGCGTCGCCAACGGCGAAAAAAGGCCGCGCTGAAAGCAAAAACGCCCAACCGCGAACGGTTGGGGAAACGGGCGAACCCATCGAGATGTCCAGTGACGGCAGGAAACTACTCCTGACGCGGCACTTGCTACCCGATGAAAGCCGTAGCCCTTCCGTGGCCTTCATTGATGCCCTGGCTTTCTCGGTCACACCGCCCGACGGCCGCTCTTAGAGTCTGCTTACGATCTCCTGAGCAAGAGGCCGAGAAATGCAAGATGGATGAACTGCAAGCTGGTGTTGAGTAGTCGTTCGCAGTTCTTGCATAGCCTCCTGCTTTTCTCCAGCCAGGCAAAGCTGCGCTCCACAACCCAGCGCTTGGGCATCACCTTGAAGGTATGCAACTCGCTGCGCTTGGCGATCTGCACCGTAACGTGCTCACCGAGTGCTTCACGCACACCCTGCGCCAACGGCTTTCCCACGTACGCTACGGCTACGCCAGAAACGCAAAGGGGCAGACTGTGACAGTCTGCCCCTCTAGAGAGATGGTGGCCTGGGGCGGGATCGAACCACCGACACGCGGATTTTCAGTCCGCTGCTCTACCAACTGAGCTACCGGGCCATCGAATCGTCGATTCTAGCACGATATCAGGGCGTTGGAACGTGGCCGTTGCCGCCGCGACGCGAGCGGGACAGATCAACGCCCAGTTGCTTGAGCTTGCGGTACAGGTGGGTGCGCTCCAGCCCGGTCTTTTCGGCCACGCGGGTCATGGAGCCGCCTTCCTTGGTCAGGTGAAATTCGAAGTAGGCTTTTTCAAAGGCGTCGCGCGCCTCGCGCAGCGGCTGGTCGAGCTCGAAGGTCTGCTGGCCCTGCGGGCCGGGCTCGGCCTCCGCGGGCTGCGGCGCGGCGGCCTGGGCGGCCAAGCCCGCCGCCGCGTGCGGCGGCTCGACCGGTTCGGGCGCGAATTTGCGCCCCGCCGACGCCTCGCGCGCCAGCGCCTGGTCCACGGCCTTGAGCAGCTTTTGCAGCGTGATGGGCTTTTCAAGGAACGACTGCGCGCCGATGCGCGTGGCCTCGACGGCGGTGTCGATGGTGGCGTGCCCGCTCATCATGATCACCGGCATGGTGAGCTGGCCGCTGCCGCGCCATTCCTTGAGCAAGGTCACGCCGTCGGTGTCGGGCATCCAGATGTCCAGCAGCACCAGGTCGGGGCTACCGTTCTGCCGCGCGGCACGGGCCTGCGCGGCATTCTCGGCTAGCTCGACCGTGTGTCCCTCGTCATTCAGTATCTCTGACAAAAGATCGCGAATGCCGAGCTCATCGTCCACTACGAGTATGTTGGCCATGGGGAGGATCGTCTTGCTTAGTCGTTCTGAACTGCGGGCCGTGCCTGCACACGCGGCGCCAGCTCAAATGATAACGATACTTGCGCGCCCGTTGTGCGGCCCTCGATGACGCGGTTGGACACGTCGAGCCGGGCGTGGTGTTCTTCGGCGATTTTCTTGACCACCGCCAGCCCCAGCCCGGTGCCCTTGACCTTGGTGGTGACGTAGGGCTCGAAGGCGCGCTTGAGGATCGCGTCGGAGAAGCCGTGGCCGTGGTCCAGCACGGTCAACCGCACGCGCTGCGCCGCCTCCAGCCACTGGGTGCGCACGATCACGCTGCGGTCTTCACCGGCCGGTCCGCCGTCTTGCTGCTCGGTGGCGTCGAGCGCGTTTTGCACCAGGTTGTGGATGACCTGCCGCAACTGCTGCGCGTCGCCCAGCACCAGCGGACAGTCGCGCTCGCACTCCAGGCGCACCGGCGCCGGCAGGCCGGAGGCGCTTTCGCCGCCGTACAGGTGCAGCACTTCGGCGACCAGGACGTTGAGGTCCAGCGGCTTCAGGTCGGCGGTCGGCAGCCGGGCGTAATCGCGGAATTCGTTGACCAGCCGCTGCATGGCGGCGACCTGATCGACGATGGTCTGCACCGACTTGACCAGCACCGCCCGGTCGGGCGCGGCCAGCTTGTCGGCCAGCTTGCGCTCCAGCCGCTCGGCGGACAACTGGATCGGCGTGAGCGGGTTCTTGATCTCGTGCGCCAGCCGGCGCGCCACATCGCCCCAGGCCTGGGCGCGTTGCGCCGACACGATCTCCGAGATGTCGTCGAACACCAACAGCCGCAAGCCCCCGGGCAGCGCGGCCCCGCGCGCCACCAGCGACACCGCATCGGTGCTCATGCCGCCGCCGGCGTGGCCATACAGCTCGAACGATTGCTGCCAGTGGTCGGGCCCGTGCTCGACGCGCTCGCCCTCGAACTCGGCAAACTGCGCCAGCACCTGTTCGGCAAAGCTCTCCAGCCCGGGCAGCGCGCCCAGCGGCTGTCCGGCATGGGCGGCGAACGGCACGCGCAGAATGCGCGTGGCGCCCGGATTGGACGACTGGATGACGCCCGCCTGATCCAGCACAATCACCCCGGCGGTGAGGTTGTCCAGGATGGTCTGCAAGCCGGAGCGCGCCGCCTCCACCTGGCGCATGCTGACGTCGACCGCCGCGCGCGCGTCGGCCAGTTGCTGCGTCATGTCGGCGAACGAGCGGGTCAGCCCGCCCAGTTCGTCGCGGCCTGGCAGCACCAGCTTGGGCCGCAGATCGCCGGCGGCCACCTGCCGCACGCCGTCGGCCAGCATCAGCAGCGGCGTCACCAGTTGCTTACCGAGCGCCACCGCCAGCAGCACCGCGCCGAACACCGACAGCACCAGGCTCAGCGTCAGCGTGCCGATGTACATGCGGCGCAGCCCCTGGCGCCCCAGGGCGCGTTCCTGGTATTCGTGGTTGGCCGCCTGCACGGCCAGCGCGTTGGCCACCAGCGCCGTCGGCAGCGGCTGCACCGCTTGCAGCAGGCGCTGCTCGCCGGTCAGCCCGATGGAACGCGCGCTCACCGCCACCAGCGCCCGCACGCGCGCCTGCGGCGCGTCCGCGGGGCCGGCGCCGGCGGCGTCGTCCACCCCCTCGATCTGGGTCGCCACGCCCTGGGCGCGCAGGCTGCGCAGCATCTGCGGGCTGGGGCGGTCCGGCGTCAGCTCGAAGCGCGACTGCCCGGCGCTGGCGATCAGCCGGCCCGACGCCGACCAGAGGGTCAGGTCGGTGGCGCGCAATTGGCCGCGCAATGGCTCCAGCGACAGCGCGGCCAGCGCGTCCGGCGTCTCGGCCAGCGTGGACGAGGCGGTGCGCAACTGGTTGCCGAAGTCCCGGGCCTGGGTCTCCAGCGAGGTGCGCGCCAGCGTCAGCCCGGCGTCGAGCGCGCCCTCCACCTTGACGTCGAACCACGACTCGATGGAGCGCGACACGAACTGATACGACACGACGTAGATCAGCAGCCCCGGCAACACCCCCACCAGCCCGAAGATGGCCGCCAGCTTGATCAGCAGGCGGCTGCCGAACTTGCCGCGCCACAGGCGCGAGAGCAGCCGGTAGATGCCCCAGAAGATGACCAGCCCCAGCAGCGCCGCCGCCGCCATGTTGACCGCGAACAGCCGGGCGTAGTAGCGCTCGTACAGCTCCCGGTTGTTGGTGGCCTGGGTCAGCAGGAAGATCAGCAGCAGGCCGCCCAGCACCAGTCCCGCAATGCCCAAGCCCATGGCCCAGCGCTGGAACTTCCTGCGGCTGGCGCTGGCGGCCAGCGGCTGCTCGGTCACTGCTCGACCTCTTCGGTCAGATCGACGCGGCGCTCAATCGACAGCGCCCAGTCGGCATCGCCGAGGGCGCCGATCTGGAGGGCGCGGGGCAACTGGCTGGCGTCCAGCCGAAAGCGCAGGCGCACGCTCTGGCCGCCGCCGTGCTCGAGCTCGGCGTCGGTGGCGATGCGCCAACGCGATATGCGCTGCACGGCGGCCATCACCTCCTCCAGCGTGTCGTAATGCTGCGTGAAGGCCACCACCCCCAGGCCGGAACTGGTGATGGGCTCGGGGGAAGTGTTCAGGCGCCAGCGGCGCGTCAGCGGCAGGTAGACCACGCGCATGTAGCGCTGCGTCGAAGCCATCATCCGGTCGGACCAATACCAACGCTTGCGCAGCACCTCGGCGTCGGCGACGAAGTGCACCGCAATGCCCTTGCGCAGCGCGTCCTCCACCACGGGCGGCAGTTCGAAGCGCAGGCGCATCGACAGGTACAGGCCGTCATCGGCGCGCTCGAGCTGGAGATCGGTCAGATCGATGCTGGCGTTGGCCCGCGCCATGCCGGCCCCGAAAACGAGCAGGCACAGCGCCAGTGCGCCCCTAAGCAGGGCGCTTTTCCAGCAGCGCATAAAAAAATCCGTCGTCACAGCCGCCATTGTCGCCAAGCCCGGGCCCGCCGCCATCCCGACCGGGCAACAAATGGCCCGGAGCGGCCTTGGGCACGGCGTCGCTGTTGTGCGCAACAAACGCCTGGATGCGCTCCGCGCCTTCGGTCCGGAACACCGAGCAGGTGCAGTACAGCAGCCGCCCACCCGGCGCCAGCAGCGGCCACAGCGCCGCCAGCAGGCGGTCCTGGCGCGCCGCTAACTGGGCGATGTCGCCCGGACGGCGCAGCCAGCGCACGTCGGGGTGCCGGCGCACGATGCCCGAAGCGCTGCACGGCGCGTCGAGCAGGATGGCGTCGTACAGCGCCTCGCCGCCGCGCCGCCACGCGCCGGGGTCCGCCGCGTCGGCCACGCGCACCTCGGCGCTCAAGGCCAGCCGGGCCAGGTTGTCGGCGATCCGCGGACTGCGCTCGGGATCGATTTCCAGCGCCGTCACGCGCGCCTGGGGCGACAGCTCCAGCAGATGCGCCGTCTTGCCGCCTGGCGCGGCGCAGGCGTCGAGAATGCGCGGCGCCGCCGCGTCCAGCTCGCCGAGCAGCAGCGGCGCGGCCATCTGGGCCGCCGCCGACTGCACCGACACGTCGCCGGCCTCGAAGCCCGGCAGCGCCTGCACCGGCCTGGGCTGGGCCAGCCGCACGGCCTGCGCGCCGAGCGCCACCGCCTCGATGCCGGCGGCGGCCAGCCGCTGGACATACGCCGGGGCGCTGGCGCGTTGCGCGTTCACCCGCAGCACCAGGGGCGCTGGCTGCTGCGCGGCAGCCAGCACGTCCCTCCAGGCCTCGGGATGGTCGGCGCGCAGCCGCTCGATCCACCAGCGCGGGTGGCTCCAGCGCGCCACCGGGTCGGCTTCGGCCAAGCCGCCCAGCAGCGCCTCGCGCTCGCGCAAGCACCGGCGCAGGCAGGCGTTGAGCAGCGGCGCGCCGGCGCGCGTGGCCGCATCGCGCTTGGCCGCTTCCACCGCCTGATCCACCAGCGTGAAAGGCGCGTAGCTGGGCGGACCGTCGGCCACCAGCAGGCTCAGCGCCGTGCACAGCAGGGCGTCGGTGCGGGACGCCGGCACGCGGGCCGCCAGACGGCCGCGCACCGCCTCGGCCAGCCCCAGCCAGCGCAGCGCGTGAAACGCCAGCGCCTGCACGCCGGGGCGCAAGGCCGCGTCCACCAGCGGCAGTTGCGCCGTCAGCGAACGTCCCTGGCGCACGCCGTGCACCATGCGCGCGGCCCCTTGCAACTGGCGCCACAACGGCGGCGCATGGGGTGTGCGGTCTCGATCTGTTGGTGCAGTCATTTCAGCGATCCCCCCCATGCTCATGAGGACCAAAGGCCGCGGAGCAGGCCGCGCCAAGGCGCCCGTGGCCGGGGTTCCCCCGGCCAGTGGGCGCGTCCCCTTCCAGGGGGGAGACGAAACATCGCGCAGCGAGTGGAGCCTGGGGGTAGCTTCATTTCAGCGCGGCTCCGCCATTCGCGTCACCGTGCCCGCCGGTCGCAACCCGGTCAGGCGCGCAATGATCGAGGCCGGAAACTGCGCGATGGCCTGGTTGTAGGCCTGCGCGGCATCGTTGAAGGCATTGCGCAGCGGCCAGGCCTGATGCAGCAGGCGCATCCAGCGGGCCTGCAAGCGGTCGGCGGACGGCACGGCATTGGGCGCCACCGCGTCGGTCAGCACGCTGGCCCAGGCGGCGCGCATGGCCTCGTGCGCCAGTACCACGCCGGCCATGGTGGCGACGTCGGCCACGTCGGGCCGGGCGTGCGCCAGCGCGGCGGCGAACTGGTCGCTGGCCGCGTGCAGCCGGGCCCAGGCGAGCGTGGCCTCGTCGTGCAGATCCGCCGGCGCGGTCTGCGCGCCGCCGCGCATGGATTCGGGCAGGCAGGTCTGCACCCAGACGAGTTGGCGCATCAACTGCTCGTCCAGCGTCGCGAACGCCTGGCGCGCCCGGGAGCGCAGCCGCACCAGCCGGTTGTACGCCCCGATCACCCAGAACAGCAGCAGGGCCGGGATGATCCAGAACCACAGTGAAAGATCAGGCATGGACACCTCTACGCCGCCACGCCCACGCCCGCAGTGCGCGCCGCCTCGGCCAGCGCCGCATCCTGCGTGGCGATGGGCAGTTGCATGCGCAATGCCAGCTCCAAGTAAGCCGCGTCGTGGCTCGTTAGTTCGTAGCGCAGCGCCAGCGCAAGCAGCAAACCCGGCTCGGGCGCATGGGCATGGACTTCGATGGGCAGTTTGGACAGTTGCGCCAACAATGCCTGCGCCTGACTGGCGATCATGATCTGGCGCTTGCAAGCGGTGCGCAACACGTTGGCGATCTCCAGCCACAGCAAGGGCGGGGCGACCGCGCGTTCCTGCGCCAGCCGTCCGGCGATGGCGGCGCTGTAGTCCGTGGCCTGACTCTCCAGCATCCAACCGCACACCACGGAGTTGTCGAGCACGAACATCAGTGCAATCCGTCGCGCGCGATGGCCTTCAGATCGCCTTCCAGACGCATCCCGCGCGACAACGAGCGCAGGCGCAGGAACACTTCGGCCACTTCGGCCTGCCGATCCAGGGCGGGGTTCGCCACGGGAACCAGCCGCGCCATCGGTTTGCCGCGCTTGGTGATGGCGATATCCTCACCGCCTTCGACGCGCAAGATGAGCTCCGACAGACGATTCTTGGCTTCAGCCAATGGAACGTTCAACATGGCTAGACTTTTGTGGAAACATCTAGCCGAATTTTAACCACCCAAGCCGGAGGACGCTATGCGCCCCCGTGCCCTCACGAGCCGCCGCCAGCGCCGGCCAGCCATGGATGCAGTCCGGGAACGCGGAAGTCGAGGGCAAGGCCAGCGAGGGGCAGAGCGCCCACTTCGCTCATGCCATCGGGCCGGACGAGTTCATTGCAATTGGCTCAAAGATTCCTGCGCTTTTTTCCGTGCCACGGGATCCTTCGTCTGGGCGGCGGCACTCTGGTACAACTGGATGGCCTGCTGCCTGTCCTGGGCCACGCCCAGGCCATTTTCGTACATGAAGCCCAGATTGTTTTGCGCAATGGCCAAGCCCTGATCCGCCGCCTTGCGATACCAGAGTACGGCCTGCGCGTTGTCCCGGGTGACGCCTTGCCCGTTCTTGTACATCGTGCCCAAATTGTTTTGCGCTGCGGCGCTTCCCTGATCCGCCGCCTTGCGATACCAGGCCGCAGCCTGGGCGTGGTCCTGGGCCACACCGCGCCCGGTGTTGTACATCCCGCCCAGATTGTTCTCGGCGATCATGTGATTCTGCTCGGCGGCTTTCTGGTACCAAAGCAGCGCCTGTTGATAATTTTGCGTCACGCCCTGTCCGGCCTCGTAGCGCCGGGCCAGCTGGAATTGCGCCTCGGCGTTGCCGGCTTGGGCCAGGCTGGAAATTTGGTCCAATGTCGCATTGGCGCTCAAGGCCGGGGCAGCGCTGGCTTGCGCACCGGCGGCCTCGGCCAACACTGGCGAACCCAGCAGCAGCGCCAAAGCCGTACCGAAAATCATGCGGGATTTCATATGCAACCTTATGATGACTGGCTTCAGGGAAATGACAGCAGGATCAGCGCCAGTAGTGTTACTGCCTGCTGCCCATGAAGAAAAATCCTTTTTGATTGGGCGCAACGGCCATGACTTGAATCTGGTTGCCGGCCTCGTTCTGGGTGACGATGCCTTGAACCGTGGTGCCACTGCCCAGGGCGCAGCCGGCGCCATTGAACTTGAGGCTCAAGTCGTAGACCCCCACAATGCCGTGCGCCGTGTTGTGGGGCATGACGGTTCCGCTGGCCGAGCAGCCGAAAGCGTCCGCCGCGACGCTCACGGTTGAATCAGAGATGGCCATGGCTCTCTGGATGCCGTTGTACCTGGGCACCATGGTGGCGCTGACGCCAATGTAATTGCCGGCCAGGGCCGCCAACAGCGCCGGCCGATCGTAATTGCCGTCGTAATTCGCCACGAAGGATATATTGGAGGGCAGGTTTTGCGTGATATTGAGATAATTTTTTGCCGACACGCTGGCGGAAAAACCAGCGCTGCTGGTCGCCTTGGCGTTGAAATCAAACTGTGTGCCCGTGGCCGCGACGCTGCTGGCGTTGACCGTGTAGGTGCCCTGGGACATGCCGTCGATGCCGGTGTAGCCACTGTTGCAATTGCCCGTGCCGTACAGGCCCCAAACCGTGCCATCGTCCAGCGCGATGAAACTCCCGATGCGAGATCCTCCGGTGTTGCCGCACCATGCGCCTTCGGCGGCGTTTCGATTGGAGAGCGGAGGCACCGGGGCCGGCTCTTGCGCCGGTATGCACGTCCAGTCCGACACCCAGCCCGGGCTGTCGGACCAGTAGCTGTCATCGACCCAATAGCTCTCGTCCTCCCAATACCCGTCGTCGACCCAGGAACCATCGTCGTCCCAGTAGCCATCGTCGACCCAATAGCCGTCATCAACCCAGTAGCCATCGTCGACCCAATACCCATCGTCCGCCCAATAGCCGTTGTCGACCAAGGTGCCGTCGCAAGCCGGGGGGCCGTCACCGCCGCCACAACTGGTCAGCCCCACGCCGAAGGCACAGGCGAGTGCGATCAGTACTGCGAATTTGCGCACATGGTTCATGGAAGACCTCGCCGGGCAGTTTACACAATCTTACCGCCATCGACGTCTAATGTGAGCGCGCGCCACGCACGCAAGGACTGCCACGCACAGAAACCGACCGCGCCGCACTCAGCCACCTTCATGCGATTGATGCTCACCTCGCTGGCTGACCGGTTCACGGGAGCGTCCGCATCTCCAGGCATGTGGCACCCTGCCCCTTCGGTGGTGTTTCAATCGAAGGGCGAAAACCCGGGGGCAAATCTTCCGCCGCCGTGCCCGTCCCATCCGACCGACCCCCAGCCTGAAGTCAGTTATCGTCGACCCAAGACCCGTCGTCTTCCCAGTAGCCATCGTCCGATGAAGAGTCGTCGTACGACGAAGAGTCATCGCCTGAGGAGTACCCACCGCCCGACGAGTACCCGTCGTCTGACGAGTATCCATAGTCTGGCGAATAGCCATCGTCTGATGAGGACCCGTCATCCGACGAGGTGCTGTCGCACGGCTGGCACCCCTGTCCGTTGGCACAGTTGACCTGCCCCGGGGCTTGGGTCTGGGGCTGCGGGTTGACCGGCCCTTGGGCCTGGGCCGGCGCGCTGGCGGATTGACTGGGCTTGCACGCGCCCCCGCCCTTGCCCCCGCCGCCACAGCCGGTCAGTCCAAAACCAAAGGCACACACGAGTGCGATCAGGAGTGCAGATTTGCGCGCAAGCCTCATGGGAATACCTCCATGAACAGTTTACACAATTCCGCAGCGATCGACGTAAGCGCAAACCACGCAAGAACGCCCGCACCGCCTCCGACACCGAACCATAGGCGCAGTTGTTATTCGCTTCGGCGGCTGCGGCCCGCTCACGGAAAGACTGGCGCCTCCAGGCCATGCCGGGCGCAATCGGCATAGGGTGCAGTCCATAAGGACTGCAAGAGTGCGCCCATGCTGGGCGCACCCAGAAAAAACGCCCTGCCGTTGCTGACGCAACGACAAGGCGTGGTTCACGAAGGCGCTGACGCTTACTCTGCGGCGCCCTCTTCGTCGGCGCTGCCGGCATCCGCCATGGCGCTGGCCAGCTCGGCGGCTTCGGCCTCGGCGATGGCGCGGCGCTCGGCCTCGTCCATCTGGTCCTTAGCCTTGCGCGCCTGGTGGTAGGCCAGGCCGGTGCCCGCCGGGATCAGGCGACCCACGATGACGTTTTCCTTCAGGCCGCGCAGTTCGTCGCGCTTGCCCATGATGGCCGCTTCGGTCAGCACGCGCGGCGTTTCCTGGAACGACGCGGCGCTGATGAAGCTGTCGGTGGACAGCGACGCCTTGGTGATGCCCAGCAGCAGGTTGGTGTAGGTCGACGGGATCTTGCCTTCGGCGCGCAGGGCGTCGTTGGTGTCCAGCATCTCGCTGCGCTCGACCTGCTCGCCGCCGATGTAACCGGAATCGCCCGGGTTGTCGACCACGACGCGGCGCAGCATCTGGCGCACGATCACCTCGATGTGCTTGTCGTTGATCTTCACGCCCTGCAAGCGGTACACGTCCTGCACTTCATCGACGATATAGCGCGCCAGCTCTTCCATGCCCAGCAGGCGCAGGATATCCTGCGGATCGGCCGGGCCGTCGACGATGCTCTCCCCCTTGTTGACCACCTGGCCTTCGTGCACCAGGATGTTCTTTTCCTTGGGGATCAGCTCTTCCCACACCTTGCCGTCCGGATCGGTGATCTGCAGGCGGATCTTGCCCTTGGTCTCCTTGCCGAACGACACCGTGCCGGTGAGCTCGGCCAGCACGCCCTTGTCCTTGGGCGAGCGCGCCTCGAACAGCTCGGCCACGCGCGGCAGACCGCCCGTGATGTCGCGCGTCTTCTGGCCTTCGACCGAGATGCGCGCCAGCACTTCGCCAGGGCCCACGTCCTGGCCGTCGCGCACCTGGATCAGCGCGCCGACCTGGAAGCCTATGGTCACCGAGTGGTCGGTGCCGGGGATCTTGACCTCGGCGCCGCTGGCGTTGACCAGCTTGACCTGCGGACGCACGATCTTGGCCGAGCCGCGGCGCTTGGGATCGATCACCACCAGCGTGGACAGGCCGGTGACCTCGTCCACCTGCTTGGCCACCGTCAGGCCCTCTTCGACGTTCTCGAACTTCACGGTACCGGCGTACTCGGTGATGATCGGGCGCGTCAGCGGATCCCAGTGGGCCAGCGCGGCGCCGGCCTTGATGCCCTGGTCGGCGCGCACCGTCAGCGTGGCGCCGTACGGCACCTTGTGACGCTCGCGCTCGCGGCCATGCTCGTCGTACACCACGATCTCGCCGGAGCGGGAGATGACGACCGACTCGCCCTTGCTGTTGGTGACGTAGCGCATGGTGGCGTTGAAGCCGATCACGCCGTTGCTCTTGGCCTCGACGCTGGAGGCCACCGCCGCGCGCGAGGCCGCCCCGCCGATGTGGAACGTGCGCATGGTCAGCTGCGTGCCCGGCTCGCCGATCGACTGCGCGGCAATCACGCCCACCGCCTCGCCGACGTTGACCAGGCCGCCGCG
>Ga0123354_10009648_pt1 | contig 14812 bp, 10 predicted proteins | sample TergutLab28metaG_2_FD_97872 | JGI IMG/M metagenome (GOLD analysis project Ga0123354, IMG submission 97872) | Labiotermes labralis P4 segment gut microbial communities from Petit-Saut dam, French Guiana - Lab288 P4 | ecosystem: Host-associated > Arthropoda: Insects > Digestive system > Gut ...
AGACATTGCTTAATGCACACCACATGTTGTTAGTCCTAAAGATGTGGCAGTAAAATAGACATTGCTTGATGCACATCACATGTTGTTAGTACTAAAGGTGTGTCAGTGTAATAGACATTGCTTAATGCATATCACATGTTGTTAGTCCTAACGGTGTGGCAGTAAAATAGACATTGCTTAATCCACATCACACGTTTTTAGTCGTAAAGGTGTGGCAGCATAATAGACATTGCTTAATGCACATCACATGTTGTTAGTCGTAAAAGTGTGGCAGTGTAATAGACATTGCTTAATGCACATTTCTAAAGTTATCGACAACTTCCAAATAAAAAAGTTGAATACATTCACCTAAAAAGATTTAAATTTTAATTATTCCTGTAGTATACAGCCTTGCTTATAGAACTCCTTGAAATATAAATAGACCCTCGCGGAAATTTTCCATCTCCAGTGCACTGTGAAGTTTAAATCACACTTCTGAGAACTGAATTCGTAGCACGTAATTTCCAGCGGCATAAAATGTTTAAACATTCGGCCTGATATGAATCGAGGATGCTCTCTATATTTTGTGGAATGCTTCATGCTTTCAGCATGAGCGGCCTGGCGTTGAATCTAATGTAACTGCACACAATTATGTGAACAATGTTCCAATTAAATTCATAGTGTAGGAAGGTAATGCTATTGATCAAGCAGACGTCCAGGCTATAACAATGGTAGATTTTCTGCCTGCGGTACGCAACCCTGAAGAATAAACAATGAGTGTAAAAAAAGGTAAAGTTAAAGTGATCCCTTTACAGGCCCGGTGTGGCCCAGAGGGTGGGTAGAGGTATAGCTCTACTCTTCCATGACCGCGGCACTAGAAAGGGGTGAGTGGTCAGAGGCACGCCCGGCTGCACTTTACCCCCGGGAAAGACCCGGTACCCATTTTACAGGAGGCTGGGTGGGCTCCAAGGCCGGTCTGGACGGGTGGAAAATCTCGTCCCCACCGGGATTCGATCCCGGACCGTCCAGCCCCTAGTCAGTCGCTATACCGACTGAGCTACCGGGCCCACAAAGAGGGTTGGAATATAAAATAATTACAGAGGTTACAACAACCACTTGAAGAACCATGATCTCTGAAATTATAAGTGCCAAATTTTAAGGGCAGTGGCGGTTTAGAGGAATTTGTCTTTTTTTTTTTGTAAAAATTTATTACAATTAAATTACTCTACTTTATTTTGAATAAGAAGTTTAAATATATATATATATATAAACATATTATGTATTGTAAAATTTTACGAAATTTTAGTATTAATTAAGTGGACAGTGTTTAAACTTTGCTAGCAAGTTTCAGTAGGCCTATAACGAACTCTCCCGGTTTCTGCTAGGAGGCCAAAGGAAACCCACTAACACTAAATCACATATCCTTCTTCGGGCGGATAATTACATGTCTGATCTCTGCAAGAAGAAGGGGGTCGGTGAAAAATAAAATATTCTTGAATTAACGCCATGCAGACTGGTACAAACTGAGTAACACACTTTTTTCCAAATTCAGAGTAAAGAGCATTATTATCAACATTTCAGGAGAACTCCTACCTCAAGCAGTACGTTTCACTGCAATGTGGCAACCTGTTAAAGGAATGCATTATTTTTGTGTGAAGTGGCAGCGAAATACTGTATGGGGTGCCTCGCTGTTGAGGTTTGTAGATCATACACTTTCAAACATAAACACCCGGTACGACTCCTCTAAATGAATGATCCGTCCGTTGCAGAGCCCGCTACCTACACAAAACACAACAAACACAAGAGGTTACAGCAAATATATATCAGTATTCGTTATCATATACCTTATCATCTCAAACCTCACGTAATATTAGTCGAAGATATTCTTCATACAAACACAATTACATTACTTCTAGGAGTAAATAATTTGATGACGGAAAAATTGACACCTACTGAGAAACACCGCATACAGGGCACAAAGAGCTGTTTAAAAAATGGTATCTTTCGCGATTTAACTTTTAAAATTGATGTGCAACATATTTTGCATTCCAGTCGAAACATCTCCGTGTATTCTTTTCTTATGATAGTCTTTTACATAATGTTAAGAAGTACATAAAAATAAGAACGGGAATTATATGAACATTTTTGTTAAACCCTTCTTCGTTACTTTTTGCGTCTTACTACGTTTTGGAAAAACCATACATAGAAATTAGAATACTTCGCTTCCTTCATTCTTCCTAGCAGTACTTTTCCCAATGTTTTCTACATTTACTTTATAAAAACCATAATAGCTACTGACATAGGAGGTAGCAATGACTTAAAATCCTTTCTTTCTGCTGGAAGCTGTAAAAATGTTTGATGACGGTTTCAATGTTCACATTTGTTGCGTGGTATTGGGACTTCAGGTGGACAAATTGCGCCTTCTTACATTTTTATCACTAACTCTACTTCTTTTCAATCAGAATCCATCTCGAACTGGTGTTGGAGTCCAGGTTAGTTTTGATGGGTGTACAGAAGATGTTTAACTTCCTAAGAGGTATTCCATTTTGCAGATCAAAGTCAACAATTAAAGTGGTTTCATTTCTTGAAAATTTGTCTCTTGTCATGTTCTTACTTATTATTTTTCCTTGTGCTTTTATCAATTTGGGGTATGTATGTATGTATGTATGTATGTATGTGTGTGTGTGTGTATATGTATGTATGTATGTGGGTGTGTATGTATGTATGTATGTATGCAAGTGAACTTATTCTGGTGTAGGATTCATTTTAAGTTTACATCATTTTTAATTTCCACTGCTGCTTAAAAACCTCATGTCTGTCACTGTCTGAAATATGTTTTAAACATTTGTAAGTGCATGCACACTTGCAGCCGTTTTCTGTTGTTATAGGTGTTACCATATATGTAACCTATTCCTAACACACATATTCCTTCCCTGCTCCTCTGTATCCTTTTCAAGTTTTATTTTTATTTCAATGTATCTCACTGTTTTCGCCTTTAAAAATAAAAGAGAAATTCTGTCAATAAAAATTGGCCTTGTCTCTGATTCATACACATTAGTGGATAAGTGTTAAAAAATAAGTTAGTAGCATACCTGCTCACTTAAACAGCATCTTCATCATCCTTCTCACATGACCCAAGCAATGTCTCTTGAGTTGCGTTTATTCTTGCACTGTTAGGTTCATTCCATCAGATCTATCACTTCCTTCCAAAGAAAGTGGCAGAAATATAACATCTTCATACTTTCCATATGTAGCATAAAATATATATATATATATGTTTAAAATGAGGCTTATGCACAAGCAAATCACATATCATGCAGGACAATATAACCTCACTTTCTAAATATTTACAAAAATCGTAGGACACAAGTGTAAAAGAGAGTTCATCAGTGCAATGGACTTGAAATTTGAGTAAATTTTAAATGTAAAAAATAAATATTGCAACATAATCTGCAAATCTTTCCAAAAGCCATGAACTCCTATGAGGTACATGTTCATATTGCCCTAGCATGGCAATTCAAACTATCACATTTACCTTCAATAATACGAAAGGAAATTGAGCTCAACAGCAAGGCATGGTTCATGTACAATTTCTATGTTCTTGTCAACAAAAATAGTGTTCTTCTATGGATTAATCTGACTCCTCACAATCAGGAAAAATTAATTCTAGCTTCCTGATTGGATCATGACGGTACAACCAAAAACACAACTGCACCAAATATTGCTTATGAATGTAGGACAAATTACAACTGACTTTGTATATTTGTTCAGGGAATTTTCACCATTAAACTATTGGTGTGGTTACATTTTAGCTTGGAAGCTGGGGTTAATCCATAACCTTCTTTTTTAAAGTAGTTGAAGAACAAGAACACTGGTAATGAACTGTGTACTGTCGGATATATTAGTAGGACATGTAAGAGGGATATATCATCCTCACTTTCCACAGCAGGACTGTGAGAATTGGCCACACCCACATCATAAAGCAACTAACCCAATATAGCAGACTCTTTCTAGAGAATCTGACAGTCACAGAAGTGCTGAAGAAATTCCTCGCCTTTAACAGAAACTAAAAATATATTTAGTTTTTATAAGCCCCCCCCCCAATGGATGATAACCTGTGTGTGATAAACTCAATAATTTCCATACCCTATTACTTATTCGTGGGCTATTTTTTTATGTACTGGTGGTCGGTTGAAACCATGTGTAGGTGGGAATGTGGCCTTTTATGTCACACTGTAATTTTTTCTACTACAAGTTTCACAGGAATTAACCTGGCACTGAACCCAAGCTTCGCAGCAGGAAGCTAAGGACTCAAGGGTTAATGTATGTCATAACCACGTACTTACATTACTGTCGAATATAATATATTCCTTAGAATTTAATTGCATATAAATTCATTATATTTAGGTTATGGTCTTGTGATGAGGATTTGGACTGGCCCCGTATGGAGCGTTTATTTCCTCATGTGAAGCTACAACCAGCCCAGGTGCGCGTAGATGGCGTGGTGGCCGTACGATTGCTTCTTGGGTCATCAATGACGTGTTCGCAGTGACGTCATTTGTTGCTATGCAGAACACAGTGGCGGCTCATCAGTTACACGACCCTCTACATTGCCTCGTAACTCAAAATGAACCGCCAATAAGCAAACAAGTACTTGCTCCATTCTCATTCATTCAGCCACCACCGACGCTATCTGAGCAATTGAAAGCGTCGTTGAACAATATTCTAAAAAAGGGTGCAGGCAATTCTGGTAGAGTGAACAGAAAACGCCAAAACATAACTGAGCGTTTATCCCGGCAGTCCTGTCTTTGTGGTTGTCACGTTCAGTCTTGTCTTCAATCTGAAACTCGTAATTTTATTTCGTTCAGACGGTTGGTCAAAAAAACGACAAAAATCGACCACGGCCGTTTCAACACCTTGTCGCTTAAACATCCACAATCGAGTTTTCGTTATAGTGACTGGACTGTCCGTGATAATTTTCGTGGCAGGGGCAAAATATTTTTACTTCTCCTTTTCAATGAATACGGGAGGGGGGGGGGTTATTCACCGCATTAAAAGTGGCCGGAGCTTAAAGCTGTCCACCTACCTGGATCTAATGTCGACGTTGAAAATGCATGTAAAAATAGGCCTAATTATGCTTCCACTATGTCTTAATGGCGGTCACAGCTACAGCTTGGTCATGCATTCGAATTTCCATGGTTTTTTGTAGTACTTGATAAAACATAAGTCAAGTTTATTATGTCCATACTCCGAAAATAGAAATTAGCACGTTCAGGGCAACCATTTCATAGCTGATTTTTGTGGCTTTAAAACGTGGTTTCCGTAATAACTGATGAAAATGAGAGAGTTGTAAAACTCTTTGGATGTAAGAAATAAGTGGAAAGTAAGACTCTTACAGATCGCGACTTGCTGTTAGTTAAAACATTGCAATAAATTTTACGATACGATAGGATGGACGTATAGTTACAATGGGAGGAACAACAAGTACGTGGTTGTGTGCATAAACGTCTTTTAATATGTGTTTGTGAAAGACCTATAAATGAATGGGTATATGATATTTATTTTGTGGTTTATTTTACTACAATATCAGCATATCAGTGTCTTACAAAATCGAAAGTAGGATGATTCATGAATGACGCATCCGAAAGGATTCGAAAGGAAGTCTTGTCGCCTAACTGATATTTTGCTATCTTGTCAAATATCTGGATGGACTAGGAGAAAAACAAGACTTTCAGTCAGCAGAGACAGTTACTCCATCGAGATTCGAAAGTGGTATCTCCAGAACCCAAGTCTGTATGTGTTTCACTTCGTCATATTTTCATCGCTGAACATCAAACCCAACACAATTCTCACAAGCCGCCACTGTACCCATAAAACACTATCGATGAGAATGACATCTTCCGGGGTAAATTGAAGTTAACCCTCGACGTTACTTGATTGCCGATCCAGTGACATCAGAGAGTCGCTGGAACTCGTTGGAAGTGGACGCAACCCTGCTCGCCCAGAATTTTACAAACCACGACGTTTGTATCTTTGGTGCTTGCAAAAGTTTTGTTATCGTAAGTTATAATAATCATACGACTTGCAAGTATAAATTATTTAATGTTAAATGAATTTCTATATAGAATAACCATGAAAAGGAAAGAGTTGCAAAGTTCGTAATCATTTTGGCGCCGTTTATAATTAAACCAGACGGTTGCGTATTTGAGGTACTCGCAGAGAAATTGTTTTGCAGAAGTCAATAAGTATTTATTTTTGGCACACAAAAATTGTACAGAATCCGTGGCAGGCTTGAAATATATTTTATATAACCAGAAACCCTACAAATTGACATGCAAAGGCTGGTAGCCATCTTAGATTTGCCCCTTCTTGGTGCCCATATAAAAATTATGGTTATCTGGGTTATAATGTTTTACATTAACGGTTACAATATTGTGTTAAATTAATAATAATTTTCAAAACGATATAGTCAGACTCCCAAAGGTAAGTTCGTTGTTGACCAGAAATACGAAGAATGGGTTTCGAAGTTCAAGGCCATTCTTGGCGCCTCACGTAAACGCCTGCAGACATATTGGATTTCCAATTTTTTGCGCATTATAAATATTGGAGTCATAAGAATTATCAGTGTTATGCAATAAGATTTAACCATTTTCTTAAATTCATAATAATATTCCAAACTTTATCATCAGAATTCCAGAGGTAAGTTTGTTGGGGAATTGAAATATGAAGAATTGGTCGTGCAATTTTCAACCATTCTTGGCGCCTAATGCAAACCCTATCGGACATCTTGGATTTCCATGTTGCTTGGCGACCATATAAATATTAGTGTAATCCTGATTATCACACTGTACATTAACAACTATAGTACAGTCTTTACTTCACAATGATTTCCCAAATTTTCTATCCTAATTTAAGAGGTAAATTTAGTAGTAACGGGAAATACGAAGAATGGGTTGCGAAATTCGTAAGCATTTTGGTTTCATTTAGTTACAAAAGACAGTAATATATTTGAGGTACTATAAACAAAGGTTTATTCTGCAGTTGAATCTACGTGTTAGACAAACCATACAAATCTCTGTTACTGCAATTGTACATTTTTTTACATGCTGAATAATGCACTGCATTCACTACAAATATTTGTAGCCAAATATGGATTGGGAGGTTTCGTGTCACCTACAAAATTTAAAACATTTTATAATAAAATTGTATACATTAATAAGTACCATGTTTCATAAATTTCATATTTATTTCCAAAATTTTATCAAAATTCTTGAGGTAAGTTCCGTTAAGACTAAAAATTAATTCTTACTCATTTTATATAAAAGGTAACCAAATAATTCGCTGTAAAGTTGTAGCCATTACTGCATTAAATATATAATTGAAGTCCCTGTGTGTATTTCAGACTTTGGCAGTTATTAAAAATTTCAGTATGTCATTTTTTATTACCAAGAGAACAGTTCCATATGAATATAAGGCAAAAATTAAATATAGAAATGCAGTATTAAATTTTCTGTTCGAAAGTAAAAATGAACATTTTATGTGCCATTAAGATAAAAGGATGTATAACAAAAACATTTAAGTACATTTTTCACCGATATTAAATGATTAACCCTTGACAAAAAAAACTGGGGTTACTAACAGTGTCTGAAAATATTGTTCGTGAATGAGTCTGCTATATACCGTACATTCATAGAAAAAATAATTGGGTACATTTATAGAACTTTGATACAGTTATAGCTGCCATTTCGACAGGTAGGTTAGAGTGACAACGTGTAGCACTAGTGTTTAGGCTTCATTTGTGAAATAAATAAAGATCGCCTTACATGCAGACTACTTCAGTCCGTCTCTTTTTTTGCTGACCGTGCATCTCAGTATAATCTCAGTAATTAACCAACTTGATGCAAAAAATCTTGTTTTATAATACATTTATTATATGCCTCTACATGTTTCGAGCACCATGTGCTCATCATCAGGGGTCCAAATTGTATTATACAGCATCTGGTATCGTCACACTCTGTAGGTGGCCGTCCGGTGTAACCTGTGCACCGGACGGCCACCTACAGATGTGATGATACCAGATGCTGTATAATACAATTTTGACCTCCTGATGATGAACACATGGTGCTCGAAACATGTAGAGGCATATAATGAACTTGTTATAAAACAAGAATTTGTGCATTAAGTTGGTTGATTACTGAGATTCAGTCCGTCTGTTTGTCTCTCTATAAACGACTGAACTATTTCTCTGATTTTTACGAAATTTCATCCAGACATTCATTACAAAGAGCTGTCAAATTGCAGTGAGTTTCTTAAAAATAATCTCAGTGGAAATTATATTATACTTAAAGGCTTAAAAATTTTTATCTATAATTTTCATATTTTTTCTTCATGTTTGGAAAGAATTCGACATAGCAGATTTCCACGCGATGCCGCTCAGTGATCGTAAGTTTTGTAGCAATCGCTGCAGTAAACACCATAGTTTACTTCAGAGCGTAAATTAAATTCTCTGCTTGTATCGTGCATATTTATTTCGTTTTGAGTATAATCTCATACAGTAATTATTCACAAGTGTGCTTAGTGAATGTAAGTTTCATGGATATCGTCCCAGTGAAGAACAAACTGTTCTTATAGGCGTGCATACATTTCCTTCCGCACTCTCCACATTTATTCTCCAGTTTGACCGATTTCCGGTATGAAGTACCTCAAAACAATGCTATTGAGCATTTGTCAGCTTCGTATAAATCATCGCAGGAAAGCCGTTGTTTTCTTATTGGAGTAAAAAAATTAAATTGACAGGGTAACCATGTAAAGTCTATGACATGTTGATACACGTGGTAAAGGACACCTTGATGAAGCCTGTGCAGTGCGTCATGTGGCGCGCCATTTGCAGCCTTGCTGTTTGTATGTATGTTACTGTGGTTAAGATATGTAGAATGCATTGATAGAATAGAATAGATGACTTCCAGTTGCAGAGCGGTAGGTACCAGAGTTACTGAATATATATTTAATTGTATGTGGGGTACTTTGGGGCTTTGCTACTTGCCAGTTACATAACACTACGTTTTATTGTACTTGTTTCTTAATTAATAAGCTTCATATTTTGTCCATTATTCAGTTGTTCCAGTATATTCCATGCACCCGGTCCCGACATTAACCTTTCCTATCCGCCTGTAGTGTATGTAACTCATCCCTTAATACCAATCTTCGTAGAATTTGTCTCCTGCAGTGCCTTAGTGCATGTGTCGTTATTGCTACATTTACATTTGCGTTATTCCCTCAGTTCCAAAATTCTGTAATTTATTGTGTTCCTTATCAAACACAGTATTATTAGCCTAATACAACTTGCCCTGCCAATGATACAAGTTGTCGTTGCTTATGTAGACCTGATTGAACCTGTTACATTCAAACAGTATATTTATTATATAAATACCTGTTTTCGTATCAGAAGCTAATGTCCCCTCACCTAGCGGAGAAATTCCCTGCATTTGTTGAAACCTGCATGTCCATTGCTGTTTTAACAAGACCCCACACTTTGCCCATACCAGTACTGAGACTTAGGAACTTCGTTCATACCCTATTTAATATCCATTCTAGCATTTTCCCACTTACACCCAGATATTCAAGTATTCTTATTCGCATTCTTTTATTCCTTCATTCTAGGGAATTACATTTTAAACAGTCATGAAATCTTGTTTGTTTACCCATTTTGTCGTTGTACAATTCTCGTCTCTTTACGCCACATTTCTCAGAATCTGGTTCGGTCACTGTCAACAAAAAACAGCAAATTTCATATCTGGCATCTTCATCCATTCGGTTGCTGCGTTTTATGGTGTGTATGATCTATGTTCTTCCTGTCCATATGTTTTTTTTTCCAATTTCTCCTGCAGTGATGTTTTAAATATGTTATCGCTACAGTAAATAACTGTGTCCTCTCTTTAATTGTAAGCCTCGCATCTTACTGTATTCTTACAAAGCAAGTTTAACCTGATTTCTTCATCATTTTATCATGTTTACGATACGTATATGAATATTGTGTGAAGCTGTTACAGCAGTTTAAATTCATTTTTTATTGTGTATACCTAAATCGTTGGGCTAAAGTTCTGTCAGAACAGCTAATACTGTCTCACCTATTCAATGAATTCTCAGTTTATGTAACACAAAGTTGCATTTGTGTCGCAAGAGCTAACCACAAGTCCATATGTACATGCAGAGAGCTTAAACCTATCCTTCCTAATCTTTTTTAAAACCCTTGTTATATTTTTCTTCCATCTGGGCCTTATTCCCCCCCCCCCCAGTTTGTTTATTCGTGCCTTCATTCGGTCCTTCAAAGATATTACCTTGAATAAGCGGATGAAAATAAAATTTTCCATCTTTTCGTATTTGACACTGGTTCTCTCATATTATCGGCTTTCCATAACAAACGTTCAGTATTGACGGATGGCTGTGTAATCAAATCTTTCTTTCGGTTCACCTTCTAAGTGTCTGGTCTGCTCCTGGTATCAATACACTATTTCCAGGTTCTCCTGCAATCCCATGTTTTTATATATTTCCCGACATTAATAATGATAAATTATCAGTAATTATTATGGATAAATTTTCTTCAGTCTCTTCTTTAGTTTTAGCTTCATTCTCAGAATAATAGTGTCGTTGCATAGTTTGTTTAGATGGCTATTTATTGGCAATTTCCACTTATGACCTACAAATCTCCATTTTTCCACATGAATAACGCACTTTAGCAATAACATAACTAACTCTTCTCTAGTGTTTTAGTTGTGTGTTCCTATCTAATTATGTATGGCTGGCAGACACTAATTAACACGATTTGTACGTTCATATGTGTCTATTTACATCGTCTTGGGACTTAAATTTATATCAAACGAACTGCATAAACCGCTGTTCCGAAACCCCCTTCACGTAGTGAGGAGTACATTTTGATTTTCTGTAACTATGCAGTAATTTCGGAAAAAACAAGTTTTAATTACAGCAATTTGGCCCAGGCCTCTGTACTTCAGACATCCAGTACTATAACAATTTCAACGCAAGACCCTCACTTTCATTCATGACATAAACAGATGGTTAAAATATCCGTGACAGGGACCCTTAGTTATTCTAGGATCTTTCGTGGGTTTTTCACTAACAGTCACAAGTATAAGGGCTTATTAAATGTAAATTTAAACAACACCCTTATAAGACCTTCGCTGTTTTCTCAATATTTTACTGCAGTAGCAAAGAACAATGTAAAATATCCAATACTTATGATGGAATGGCCTATGTAAAGTGTTCTGGTTGTCCTCATGTTGAACTGACTGTACTCAGCAACAATCAGGAATGTAAAATGTCATAATACACGGTCCCTCTGGGTTCTTTTCAATTACCCCCAATTTTTGTGTTGTTTTTCAAGATTTTTTCGTGATAATCACCAGTCAGTATTCCCAATGTCAAATTCCAGCAGTGCTAAGGAACGTGGGCTCCCAATAAAAGTTCTCTCTTTATATGCGGCTTTTTCGTGGTTTTCTTCAATAATAATTACAAATGCCTTCCAGCGTTACCGATCTCTGCTCTCTGCGGTTCTCCATGATCTTCAGCAACAAATATAAAGTTAAATCTAACACAGCATCCTGTACAGGGTCTCCTATCGTTTTGAGTTTCCCCACGATGGAACTGTGTGGACTGGACTGCTCTGGCTCAGGATTTGGGTGGAAGAGGCTTGGGATGCTGTGGCCACAAAATGTACCTGCGGGTTCCGTAAAATGCAAGGAAGGTCTCAGCTGCCTGAAACAGAACTCTGCTACCTCATATTAGTCATGTAATAAATATAATTTTTGAAGAATAACTCGGTTCAATTATATCTGCACAATTAAAAACATTCGGTACTGAATCTGTTATCACAACCAGGGCAGGGCGGAGCTGACTAATAATATACTGTGTTTGATAAGATACGCAGTAACTTACACAATTTCGGAACTGAGGGAATGAGGTAAACGTGAATGTAACAACAAAAATAACAACAATAATAGCAACAACAACAAGAGATGAGTTATGTACACTACAGGCTGATAGGAAAGGTTAATATCGTGACCGGGTGCGTGCAATATTCTGGAAGGACTGAATAATGGACAAAATATGAAGCTTATAATTAAGAAACGCTTACAATAAAATCTAGTGTTATGTAACTGGCAAGTAGCAGAGCAAATTACCCCACATAAATAATCAAAAATATATTCAGTGACTATGGTACCTACCGTTCTACAGTTGAAAATCATCTATTAATTGTGTAGGATGTAGTCTACCTATCTTAACCACAGTAACATACATACAAACAGCAAGAATGTAAATGGTACTCTCACCGACGAATTGCACAGGCTTTATCAAGGCGTTCTTTACCTTCTGCATATCACACGGTTTTATGTTATACGCGAAAGTGCAGTTTCATTGACCCATTAAAACAAGGTTTTTCCTTGCAATGTTCTTCGCGAAGTTCACAGATGCCAGACAGTTTTATGTTCAGATCTCTTGTACCCAGGCTGAGCCGATTCGGAGAATAAATATGGAGAATATGGAAACAAATTTATTTAAGACCTTAAGTTAATTATGGTCTTCGCTACGCCGATTTGGATTAATGTCAAAATTGCTCGGTATATTTTTGTGGATATATGCTCTACCGAATTTTAACCAAGTCGGCTGGAAAGTGTAGAAAACAAGGACAGAATTTTACTCACGCTCTTAATAAAGTACGGCTTGCAATACGTAAATTTTCACGAAAATTACAACTGCTAACCTACATCGCAGTGAAATCTTCCATATCGAATTCTATCCAAATCGGTAGAGAAATATTTAAATTGCTGGTATAAATGTGTTGATCCTGTTAACTAATACGTGTTACTGAGCGGATTTTTATGAAACTCACGCTTGTTCGGCACGTTTTCTCTTAGAAAATCTCACATGCCAAAGTTCTAAGAATCGCCCAAACAGCACTGGAAGTAGATCAGAATGTAAAGCTGTCATCGTGTGTTTCACCACAATTTTAGCACGGAACGAATAAAGGTCTTTTGAAGGTTTGTTTAATTGTATCTATTCCTGATAGTGTTTTCCTAACATTGTACACACTACTGTACGTTGTATCTCCGTAGACGTAGACCATATTACAAGGAATTGTCACACACACTTGCACCTGGCAACACGTCTCTAGTAGTATAGCTTATGTTAGTCAATTGAATTCAGATTATTAAAGTGCAGGCTTTTCAACGAATAGTTATGAAACTAGATTCATTGTTTTATAGTAAGAAATTGCCTCCGAAATCCTAACAGGCCAAATAATAGGCCTGCTTGAAATTTACACGGCGCAAGTACCCAGTACCTTTCTTGGATACAGGTCACATTAGACCAATCCAGTTTATATCCTAAAAATTATTTTATTAAGATCAAATTTATTATATCCTCAAAATTCCGTCTGTCTTCCTTAAAACGTTTTCTCATAAAGGTGCGTTTTCTTCGTGTTTGCCTACCCTAGCTAAGAGATCAGCTAATCATAAACGTGCTGATTTTTCTACCCTAGCAGAATTCTACAAAAAATTACGAATTTAAAAGACAGCTAATTTAAGTCAGGTGTAATTTGTTTTAGAACAAACATTTTTTCACCTGTTTTCAACGTTCGTAATGTCTTCTTTTGAGATAAGACACTGTTACTAGTCTCACATAAATCATTTACAAGAAAAAATTAAGTAGGTTATAATGTTTCTTACTTACTCCATGGAGCAGAGTCTTTCTTGAGAAGCTAACTGGTTCTCAGCTAGTCAAGAAACTCCCCGCATTTTATGGAGCCCGAAGGTTCATTACCGCAATCACAAGTGTTCGCCACCTGTCCCTGTCGTGAGTCAGGATCTAATGTTTCTAAATCTTTAAATTTGGAACTTAACTCTTATGTATTTGAAATTACATCCTAGCACATTTGAGATATATTTTGTTACTCTAAGTAGAAGTTAATTAAATTACTAAATTTTCGTTACAACTTTATATGGATATGTATTTGTGAATGTGTAAGAAAAATTATTCATTATAATGGCATGAATATGACTAAATTTGTCTGTATTATGTGCAATCTTTAGAGAACAATTTTTAGTTCCTCACGAAATTAATAATATACTGAAATGGCACATTAATTTACCTGATATTTTGAAAGATATCTGAAGAGTCCAAATTATGTACACAGTAAAAAAGGCAGAATTTTCAATATAATGGAAAACTGCACTAATACTGCCATTTAATAAAGTGAAGGGAAGTCAGTTACTGTTGCGGAATTGTAGAAGAATATTATTACACCAGTCTGGGAAAAATATGGGCATCATTTTTGTAGTCAAAAAGTGCGAAATATATTTCAGAGCAAACGGTTGAGTGGACTGACATCTTTATAGATTTTTATAAAGTATTCTACCCTAATTATAAGGACGGCCATTTGTTCAAAATTAAAAAAATGAGGTAAGTGAGAAGGTGGTAAAATGTATGAAAAGAATGTATCGAGTTACAAAATTCTCTGTGAGGTGCGGATAGAATGAAGTATCCAGCTCTGACACTCAAATTAGAGTTGCAAAAATTTATTTTTTAGTATTTTAGGATACATTGATTTAGGAGGGCTTCGTGGCCTCATGATAGGGGGATTGAATATTTTTAAAATAATATTTGGGTATATTGATTTAGAAGGGGCGTATTTAAAAAAACATGGGAAGATAAGAGTAAACAAAACAAAGGCTACTATGCACTTGCAACTGCAAATGTGTGTCAATAACGGGTCATATAAAGGTACGCACTTTAGAAATAACGTATGTGAAGGCAAACA
>Ga0123354_10009651_pt1 | contig 14811 bp, 8 predicted proteins | sample TergutLab28metaG_2_FD_97872 | JGI IMG/M metagenome (GOLD analysis project Ga0123354, IMG submission 97872) | Labiotermes labralis P4 segment gut microbial communities from Petit-Saut dam, French Guiana - Lab288 P4 | ecosystem: Host-associated > Arthropoda: Insects > Digestive system > Gut ...
CAGTTATAAGAAACACACAAACACATCGTTTGTGTTAACCGTGCCAGTCATAACAAACACACAAACATACCGTTTGTGTTAACCGTGCCAGTTATAAGAAACACACCGTTTGTGTTAACCGTGGCAGTTATAAGAAACACACAGACACATGGTTTGTGTTAATCGTGCCAGTTATAAGAAACACACAAACACACCGTTTGTGTTAACCGTGTCAGTTATAAGAAACACACACACACCGATTGTGTTAAAACGTGCCAGTTATAAGAAACACACGAACACACCGTTTGTGTTAACCGTGTCAGTTATAAGAAACACAGAAACACACCGTTTGTATTAACCGTGCCAGTTATAAGAAACACACAAACACACCGCTTGTGTTAAACGTGCCAGTTATAAGAAACACACAAACACTGTCTGGGTTACCCGTACCAGTTGTAAGAAACTCACCGTTTGTGTTAACCGTGCCAGTTATAAGAAACACAAAAACACACGGTTTGTGTTAATCGTGCCAGTTATAAGAAACACACAAACACACCGTTTGTGTTAACCGTGCCAGTTATAAGAAACACACAAACTCACCGTTTGTGTCAAACGTGCCAGTTATAAGAAACACACAAACACTGTCTGGGTTACCCGTACCAATTATAAGAAACACACCGTTTGTGTTAACCGTGCCAGTTATAAGAAACACACAAACACACCGTTTGTGTTAGCCGTGACAGTTATAAGAAACACACAATCACACCGTTTGTGTTAACCGTGCCAGTTATGAGAAACACACAAACACGCTGTTTGGGTAAAATTTACAAGTTATAAGCAATAAACACACAGTTTATTCAGTGTGCAAATTTGTGTAAAGTTGCAGTAATTTGTACGTCCGTCAGTCTTCGTGCTTTAAATCGTTAATTTGGTTTACTCTCACCCTTATGCCTTGACCACCTCTTCTCTCCGAAATCTCTTAGCTTCCGAAAAGTACGTCGTAACCAAACTGCCCTTTGCCACGTCATGACTTCTGATGCATGTATTCCCTTACCGTCCTGGCAACTAGCTGTTCACACAACTTCCATATATAACAACGTTTTCGTGAATTGTGGTTAGAACTGTACACACTCTGTTAAATAGATTTCTTTCTGTGTTTAAGGGCCGTTGAAGTGAATGTATGCTCCCCAGAACCTGATAGAGACATGTGCATTGCGTATTGGTTGCTGCATGAGCCGAATTATTTAACCATAAATATCCAAGGTGGGGTCACATCGAAGCAGACGAGGACACTCAAGAGCAACTCGACTGCCTGGATTGCTGATAAGCCTCAAATGCTGACAGTCCAGCTGTTTATGTCAGGACAGATAGTAAACAGGCAGACTTTTGGAAATGAAATTAGGCTACGACAACTTTCTTGGAAGTGTTCATGTATTAATTATTTCAAATTTGATACTATGTAGTCTGAGCCACTAGCAGAGTCGGTAAACCACAGTTAAACACAGTGGCTAGGAATAGTGTGTGGTATGGGCTTGGAAGGAAGCGGTCTGACCTAATTACAGTTTACTGCCAGTGCACTCGTTTGGAGTGACTAAGGGAAAGTCGTCTGCTAATTGGACTTTATATATTTATTTTCTTAATCGATAGAGTTTAGTCGATTTATCTATTTAGTAATTGTTTAATTAAGTGTTTTTGGTTAGCCTCTCAGTTGGTTATTTGGTTAGTTCATCAGTAAACATATCGCTTGATTTTAGTCAGTCGGTCGGTCTGCCAGTCAGTCAGTTATTTTTCGCCAATCAGTCAGTCAGATTTTCTGTCAGCTAGCTTGCCAGTCAGTCAGCCATTAAGTCATTCATTCAGTCAGTCAGTCTCTCAGTCATTCAGTCAGTCTGTGAGGCGGTTAGTCTGTTATCCTAACACAACTACTTTTGCAGTAACTGGCCTCAAATCCTTTCTTTCCTTTTGGTATGTATCGAAATTTTATTTATCATACAAAATACTGGAAGTGTGTTTGTACTCAGTGTTTACGCAAACACTTGGAGCGTTGTTTACTCTCTCTTGTAGCGATGTTCTAAGTTTGGTGGTAATATTTCCTCTACAATTTGGTGACACAGCCAACGTGTGGGCCACAGGTTGCTTCCTTTTTGATGGGGAAGGGAGTGAAGGTGGCAGGACTTCCGATTTGTTCCCTCCACAACCCGGCTGGCCGCCAATTTCCGGTTACTGATTGAGCATTACCCTCTCTCTTTCTCTCTTCACACACGCACACAAACACCCCCACACACACACACACACACACACAGAGGGCGACCAGAATGGATGCCTGGGAGAAAGCATAAAGACGCCTTTGCGTCCTCATTGTTCTTCAATTTCAGGTTTTCCCTTCAAACAGGAAGCAGTCACCAGCGGTCTTGTCAGTAGATACAAAAAAAAATGGCTTTTAAAAGGAATGTATTATAACTCGGAAGATGAAAACCTTAGTCAATTATGATAATGCAATGCATTATATAAATTAATTTCTTTCAAAACCTGCTAAACCTAAACATTCTTTTACGAACAAATACTATCGTGTACCATATCACAGATGGTGTAATGTATTAGTTAATTAATTGCATTGCATATGTGTAGTGTTTTCTTTATACCTATAGGAAACATAATAATAATAGTAGCGTAATTTAGATAACGATCTTCTGGAGTGTATGTAGTCTGGTAGCTGGGTGTTTTGGTGTACGGGGCTAGTAACCACAATGGGCAGAAAATCACAATTATTTAATTTGCTTGTACTCAGCTCAGTAATTCAAAATTTGCCGATCGCAGAAAATCACTTTTTTTTTTTTTAATTTAAAGTATTCATTTTAACCCCCATATCTGCCGCCCCTAGCACTCTGCTGCTCGCCGTTAGCTACGACCCTAGGTATGTAGCTAAAACTGCCAAAGTTTTCCAGTAACACCTAGCTTGCCTGTTCTGACCCGGTAGTAAAGACTGTCTTTTTTTGCTGGACTAACCCAGACGTTTCCTGCAGGGACAGAAACCTGGTTTTCGACCGCACTTTGAAACCGGCACTTCCGATATACTAATCGCAGTTACTGAAAATTACGAAATGACGCCAGTTGTTAACTCTGAGACCGAAGCAGTGGCGTACCGGGGGTGGTTTGGGGGTTCAACCCACCCCCCCCCCGAAATTCCGAAGGCCTTAAAAAATCGTGCTAAACTCAATCCGACTGTGAAAACTGTTAAAAATTGCTGAATTTAGGAAGCCAACACTCCAACATGTTCGGAAAAAGGCAGTAAAATTCTAAAACTACCGCCGGTTCGCAATTGTTTTATATTAGCAACGACAAATAAATTGGTTGTAATCATAAATAGTCTTAAAGTACCAAAAATTAAAAAGATTTTACTATATGAAATGAAATTTCTTGTACGAAAATTACAACTGCCTCCAGAACCCCTGACTAGGGGGGCTACCGCCCCCAGATCCCTGTTCTCTGTCCTCAACTGAATTTATTGAAACCTCCCTGAAAAAAAATTCCTGGGTACGCCACTGGACCGAAGTGACGTGTTGTTGCTGTCGCAGGCTTGAGACCTTCATTAATATGGAACTTATTTTTCAGGATTACATTTGTATTCAAGCCAGACAGAAACCCCTTTTTGTGTTTTATGTGTGCTCCAGTTATTTTTTACAATGTTCTTTCATCAAGTAACCAGCGTCGTGCGGTACTAAAGGGTACACAGGAATCTTATTTTATGATATATCTGATCACAGTATTTCTTTATGAGATACATTTTTTTTATCCGCGTGGCGATTACATCACAAGGCAAACTATAGGCTTATAGCATGGGATTTTAGAATGCATTCTAGCCTTTCTGAGTTCATTTTGAAATTCTTACGTAAGGAAAGCGGCAGACTAATGGGATTGATAAAAGTGATGGTTGTCATGGTGACGGGTTTTGACGTCACTGTCAGTTGAAAGCGAGGACCGACCGACTAACAAAATAGATTTCTTTATTCCATGATATTAGGTACTTTATTAGATTCTATACAACTAGAATGTAACATTTTTTTTTCTAGACGTCATACCTGTTATTTAAGTAGATTTAAGCCTGCAATTTCAGTACATTTTTTTTACCCGAAATGCAGTGTATAGTTTGAAGTGACGGCGCACTGCAGCGCGAAGCAATACAGAAGGCAAACTCTCTGGGGGAAAAGCGAAAGAAGAGAAGAATATCAGCAGCTGGATTTAAACCCCTATAGTTGCTTTTGTTAGCCACAGAAATGAGATTCTAATGATGCTTGACATCTCCGTTTGAGGGACCTACTCTATTCCACCGCTGAGTGCAACATGGGACTTCATGTTTCACTTTATGCGATATCCGCTTGTCATCAGAAAGAGATCAACTTTTGCGACTTGACAGCTTGCCACGTGGTAGAACACACAGATGTGACAAGAACAATAAGTTTCTTATTTTATAATTCCTTTTGTTTCCTTTTCCTTATTCTTTTCCTGCGCTTTTGATTCATCTCTCTTTGTTCCTATTTTCCTCCTCCTCTTTCTTCACTTTATTGTTCCTCTCTTCGCCATCTACTTCCCTTTGTACCATTATTTATTGCTTCATCTATATTTTCCCCAGCTTTTTTCTTCTACATTTCACGTCTGTCTCCTCCTTTGTTTCCTCTTCTTATTCCTCCGCTTTCATCTTTCTCTGACCATCTACCTAAGACAACGCACTTCATTTTCAATCGTCACAATAAGTGAGATGTATTTTGAGGAATCGTGGCCGTTTTCAGACTCGGAACAGCCATTTCCAGGTCACCGTGTAACCTTAAACATAGATCTCCCTTACATCGGGTTCATACCGATGTCAACCTGGGTCAAATCCAAGACGAAATTCAGAATGTATTCTCAACCTTCCGGATGGAACTTCGAGAAGAGCCTAACTACATGTCTCAGAGCCTCCACGCCTGTGGCAATGGCACATGCTAACTCAGTAGTTTACTTGTACTACCTGAAGAGTCTCCCATGTTAGTGTCTCCTGGCAAAGTTACCTTGAGGACGTTCGTATACTTTAGCATAAAATTTGCGTCAGTTTTTTAACCATCGATATTAATAACGGCCGAAGATCGGGGCAAGGATTTGTTATCATACGTCTCTCGTAGTATGCAAAGGACCAAGCATCTTTTATTCACGATTATTGAAATAGATTGACACTAAATGGGAATATGGTTAGAGATTTAGCAATACGAATTCATGTGATACTGATGTTAACATCAAAAGCGTGACAGAAAAGCGTTACGAGTTTTGTATAATAACTCAGAATTTTTCCAGCCATTCAACGGTCTTCAATCTTAACAGAATTTACTTAGACTCATTCTACAATTGTGATAGAAAAAATTCATTCTGCTTTTAACTTATCATTCTGCCAGCTGTGCAGGAGCTGCTTCCATTAGCTACTGATACTGGACTTTAACTGAAGTCCTACAATCATCAGTAAAAATAATGTTTCTCTTCATCTTTCAGTGGTAAGAGCTAAAAATTTATTGTTTTATAACAACCTCATGAAGTATTTACCATTTATTTTGTAAACACGGGTTCGGATTTAAACTGATGCAACCAACGAATACGAAAATCTGAATGAACGGGCTTAGAAATTTGCCCACTCACTGTGATGTGTTTTATCAACTTATGCAGGAACGCTTGATACAATATTTAAACCTGTCTTCACTTTTGCTATTACAGGTGCAACTTGACATGTTACGAAGTAGAAAAATTTCCTCGCTACTCCCGTGGTATCTTTTACATTTTGAAGAAAGTTAAAGTTCAAATGTCTTGATTTTTGCTACCGTCAAAATAAGCTTTTCAGATACTATAGAAATCGTGGGGTTGTTTCTACCTTCTCAGAAATTGGCATCGGTGTTATGTTGAAATATATTAAAGGAATAAATTGAAAGAAAACAAGTGGTTTATTACTTAAACAAATAAAAAGCGCTTATAATTCTCTCACAGTGTCAGAGGTGTGGGCTTTTAAATTGCAGGCTGCTTCATAATCGCACTAAAACTGTAAACGATTGTTGTTGATAGTAAATACAATATTCAAAATAAAGCAGGCTTTAACCCACTGGCTAGGAATCAGCCACTGCATTTTGGAGGCCAGTGTTTGTGTGTGTTTGTGCGTGCGTGCGAGGGGGCGCATCCCCCAAACAGGAAGGAATGGTCTATCGACATTGGGAAAGGAGATACTTGCTATTCCTAGCTTATTAATGTTTGACACCAACTAATGCGCCCCCCTTTACTCCAGGAAGTTTATTATGTATACCACTATTTCTGTCGGCTGCCCACTGCCACATATTTCCGGATCAGAGCAACACGTCACATCCGGTCTCTGTGTTTTATGATAAATACCGGCTTTGTTTTACACAGCTTTGTGTTAAAAAATCCCGCTGAAAGGTGAATTATGATATTTTCTGGAAGAGGCATGGAAACCTCATCAATTCCCAAAGCAGAATCTAGCGGATTTGTATCATGTTAAATTGTAGTACACAATTACAGTCCGCAACTCAACGCTGCGACCGCAGAAACTGGATAAAAGTAAGGAAGTGTGATTTAGGTTAGTCTGGCTCGCACTCCTAGCAGAATCGCAAAGTCGGGTCTCTAAATTTACCAGTTTCAGATACTGCTGACACTGACTGGCTTGCCTAGTTTCCTTCCATTACTGCTGTGAAATGCTAAGTTAATGTTTTGAGACAAATCACAGCCTGCTCATTCGTAAGAGATACGTATCAATGGAAAGGCTAACGTAGTGGTGGTGCTGTGTCTGTTTATGTCTCTTTGTATTTCTCTCTCTCTCTCTCTCTCTCTCTACACACAAACACACACACTTGGCATGTTTATGGTTAAACTTGCGGACGGAGGACTCACTACCCTCACTGAAGTTCTTGGTGATTTTCCTCAGTCAGGCAAGAAAAAGCCAGAATAATATTTTGATTAGGTCACGATCGCTTCCTTCCAAATATTTTAGAATTGGTCACATGTCAAAGGAACATTATATCCAAGAAATAACACAAAAGCAGATATTCTTACAGTTGTATTCGAAATGTGACTTTGTGTAGTTGGGATAAGTTCGTCAAATAACTTCTTGATAAATCAGTAACATTTTCAGACAGTTCACTGTTTCATTGTCGTCGTAAATGAAAAACGCCGTTAAATATTTTACGAATCAATCAGTTGATAAAAGATGCCAGGACCATTTCTTTCCTTCTACTAACGATCGTTTTTGTTGTATAGTATTGATTTATAACCTATCAAAGAAGGTTACAATCCTGCCTTCGATCACACGAGTGGGAAGCCCCACTAAACATAGGAAAAACCTAGCTAGTTTCGAAATCCGATCTACGACACGTCACTAAAACTGAGTTATCATTAACTTTTACACTCGGTTGGTACGAAGTAACTTTATGGTCCTGATCGTTATAAAAGAGTGGTTGCATGATATACGTCGTTAAAAGCCACTAACGGGCGCTGAATATGATGAAATACTTTTTGTGATCACGTGAATGCCTCCCGTCTGACATTCCTTTTGTACCATGTCCTGACGTCACTGCGGTGACCTCGTAACCTTTATGGTAGCTGTGATGGGGGGTTGCATTGACCATCAGTGATGCGTCCTCTTTCGTTGTCTCATTTGTTCAGGAAGTTATAATCTGTGTTGCTTGTAGCCTGCACACAAGGTTCGGGTCAGTGTTGTTTGTTACAACTAAACGAGGCACTCTGGGGAGGGAGGACCATGTTTCTTTTTTGTCTTATATTGATTTGTATTCGGTTAATTACTCGGGGTTACTTGAAGTTTTATTACATTATCTTGAGTTCTAAAAAAGACGGTGCCGGGAACTTTATGAGAGAAAGAATACTGAAATTAATACTTTATTTTATAAGCAGAAGAATTTGACGTTGTCTTTTCCTGCTTGGTCTACCAAGCAGGAAAGATAATGTTACATGAGTTCTACTGTCAAGCTGTAGAAACGAGCTATAGAACGAAACGAAAAACATAGTTAGTTGGATGATGATCTACAAATTAATGCTTGAAAACTAAATACGTTTTTATGTCTTTTCAGAGGAAAGAAGGGTAAAGTTATTTATCACAAGAATTCAGGAAATATTGCCGCTTTCAATAAAGGTCATCATCATCATCATCATCATCATCATCATCATTTACCTTTCATGGAGTTGAGCCACTTGTTGACCCGTTCCAGTCTCACGTATCCAGAAGTCTCTTCAGAGGTCTACCATGATTCCTTCTGCCAGTTGGGGATTAGTGTTTCATTACCCTGTGTAATCTATTTTGAGGCATTCTATTTACATGTTGTATCAACAAAGATAGCCATACCAATAAGCACCTTTACAATATGTAAGTACTATTTACCTAATATTTAAAAAGAACAACGACATTATCCTCATAATCAAAACTTGTCTTATAACAAACTATTTTATTCATAGATAATGAAAAAAACAAATATACCAGCCAACCAAGGAAACCTTCGCTTCATACATCATACGTCTGATATAGATTCATACTAAGCAAAAACAACATTTCAAGCCTGGGCCCCCATACTAAACAACCACCTACGGTTAACACGCACTATCATTAATTATTAAACAACGACTTCTGCGCAATATCTTCCAGGAACCGATTATTACGGCACTACGCAACATCCAATTTATTAAGCCACTACCGAAAACCAGCACAGTTAAACTGCAATATTTCCTAATTTCTACACCGCACTCCCCCTCCTGAGATCCAAACACCTAATTTTTATATTTTTTTATATTACAATAACTTTTAAATATACTATTATTGTGACCATTTTGAATGAAAAATTTATAGACATTCACGAGATCTCGCTAACTACAAAAACACGACACTGTATATTGCATGGTCACCTTATAAAGGATAAGTGATCAACCTGATGATGGCCTACGAAAAGGTTGAAACATGTTGTTGTTGAGACAAGCTGTGTAAAATGTTACATGTTGTGTCTGACTGTAACTTTACATATATTCGTCACCTGAAGGTTTTTTTAATGTCAAGATGGCCAATAGCTATTCCATTACAGGTCTGGACAGACCGTTATGGGTCCGGGAGGTTGAGTCGACCAAGATTTCTAGACAGTCGGCAAATGAAGGCAGTAACTCGTTTCTCTCAGAAGTTGAGTTGACCCCAGGGCCATTGAACAACTGAAATGATTTTTCAATGAGAATTTCCAATGACAACATCTGGAATCTAACCCGTGACCTTCTGGCTTGTAGCGCAGTGCGTCAACAAAATGGCTAATATGTACTTTGAAATATGGCAATGTTCACATACGTGTTGGCGACAATAACATATTGCTTTATTATTGCCATTTTCGTTTGTAACTCTGTAAGGTAAACACTGATGTCTGTCAGACAGTGATTATGATAAATCTTTGTAATAAAAACAGGGCGCGACATACAAAAATATCCTACAACTCATAAGGCTATCGCTGTTTACTGCAATAAGTCATGAGGCTGGCAAAATTCACGCGTTAACCACTTTGTTTATTGCCTAGTGCATGTAGTCTGCTCACAGTATTTATTACCTTCATGGGGAAAAGTGCTGACGGGGAAGCTAATATTTCCTCGGCCAATTAAAATACTTTTAGCATTTTATAAAACCGGAAGGTCGTCATCATGTTTACAAGAGCTGAATCCATACTCCCCCCTTCCATTTCTTCGAGATCATTTAGAAATTAACCTCCCACCTACACTAAGGTTTTCCAATCGGTCCATGTCCTTCGGCTTTCCACACCAAAATCCTGTACTCATTTTAACTCTTTCCTATATGTGCTATACACTTCACCCATCTCACCCTTATTTTCTTGTTCACACCGCTGATATATGGCAAGGAGTTCCAATCATGAAGCTCCGCATTATATAATTTTTTCTCCATCGTACTAGTTCACAACAATTTGTACAGTATTACCAGTGACTATGAATTGTTACATTAGTCTGAATTTATTTTTTACTTTATTTATTGATTTATTTTTTGAAAACAGTATAGCAAGATTTAACAACTTCGAATGGAAGAATGATTCAGAAATGATTAAAAATAAATGAGTGCCTCATACCCCTGTGGTTTAAGGCCAAATAATATAATAATCTTTTCACACCATTTGACATTAATTCATGTATCCTTGCATATCAAACTCTGAAAATTGATACCCTGTACATATGCACGTTGGTTATGTGTTAGTAGCGTGAAACGATGAAGTTGCCAGGAGTTAAAAACATGAAAGAAAAAATCGCGGCGATAAATGTCTGACTCGTCGGTGCTGCACTAATATAGCTGTCTTAGTGTACATGGGGACCATAAAATTTTTATGTTTTCTACTGAAGTGCACACAACACTCGGCGGTGCTAAGACTAGGCGTTTTTATTTATAGGGACAAAAAAATCTAGCAACAATTTTACATTGATATTTCAAGAGCCGTGAAATGGCATGGTTCAAAAAGAACGTCACAACCTAAACGTTTTACCATCGCGGCACTCTGCACTGTTTCAGAACTTGCACAGAAATAACCATGCATTTACATGTTAATTGACTAGCCGCACAGTGTAACAGTTTCCACTGTGAGATTTGAAATTTTGCTGTAACCCATATTCGAACTGTAACGCTTCCCATACTGCATTTCGTATTCATGCGTCATATCACGTTGTACCTGCCGCAGGGTCTCACGGGCTTGTGAATATCTGCTTGGTTGAGGTCAGGCTATTCGAGGTGATTGTAGAGCAAATGTAATGTACAGGCGAAGATGCACGTGGGACAAATTAGTTCAGAGAACTGATGCCTCCTTTTCTAATAATAGCAGGACACACCGTCAAAAACTAGACAGGTCTATTCAGGCGGATTTAATTGACAGTGGAAAAATACCCTTAAATTGCAGAAGCTGATGTACAATTTTAAATATTACTGACGGCTACAGTGAAGGGAATGCTTGGGGACCTGAATGCACTTGAGGGAATGATATTAAAATGTATCATAAAGAAGTAAGTCGTCGGGATACATACTGATTTTACTTGACTCAGGAAATGATTCATTGGGGGTCATAGTAATATAAATGATAACTGACTGACTGAAACGCTGACTGCCTGAGTGACTGACAGAAAGACTGATCGGTACACCGACCTACTGACTGACTAAATACTAAACTTCATGAGCGGAGTTTTCTTTAAGAAGACAAGTCTTTCATTTGCTTAAGAAATCTACTCACCCGCCATTTTGTGTCACCGGAAGATACGCAAGAAATCCATTTTCCATAAAATAACTAAAATATTTTGAACAGTTGAAGATTATGGATTTTTCAGAAAGGCTGCTGGAGAAATGTGACAGTTTTGTATATAACAGACAAAGTGCGACTGAAAGCCCCGTGGATATTTTTGCCATTGCTCTAAAACTATTAATAGAAGGAAGTTTACGTTCCTTTGGTTTGGAATTCTAAATTGTTTATTTGAGACTACTGCTTTCGAAGAATTCGTTTTGGTCGTTGTCAATTCCTCGAATAAGGCAAATTGTACTGTAAGGTTAAGTCGAGTTTATTGGAGCAATGGTACAGTACATGAAAATATGGTGGGAAGTCTTCAAAATTTGAGGATTTTGAATTGTAAATGAAAACAGAACATGATCAGTCATCCTAATTTCCGTCCCCATTCTCTTTCCACACGACACTTGGGGAGAACTTTCCAAATGCAAATAATTCTCGGTTGTGTGTGAATGAGACTTTGAAATACACAGGAATTCGCAATTACCCCTGTCTTTATTAATTCTCCAGCATGTTTCGGTTTATATATATATATATATATATATATCAGCAGGAAGATTACAGGGAGTTTACTTAACGAACAGAAACTGATGTGACTTCGTAGTCCTGTTGCACTCCCTCCAGTGATGGTCATATGAAGACCGCACCGTGTCGGAGAATTAATAAAGAATGATGATATTCCAAATGAATGTCTCTGTACATTGACGGTTCATTTCTACTGCTTTGTGACCGGTAAGCACAGAACAAGAATTAAACAATTGTAAATTTTAAAGTCACTAAAATTATTTTAATAATCACATGTTGTATGTATTGGATGTGGGCCGGGTAGCTCAGTCGGTATAGCGACTGACTACGGGCTGGACGGTCCGGGATAGAATCCAGTCTGCTTGCAGTCGTTGAGCATGAAGGTTGTGCAGTGAAGCAGTGCCAGCCAACGGGCAGCGAGTGAAAGGAAGTGACTGTGCGTAGTGTGGCTTACTATATTGTTAGTGTGAGTGCAGAGAAACGGAGTAGGAACAAGAGAATTATGAGTGAAAGACACAACACTGTGGTCTGTTCATTTGACCCTAAAAGCCCCCGAATTTCAGCTCTTGACATCCGTGAATGGATTTTTGAACAACTCCACGTGCCGGAAAATGTAGTGACCATGGTACAGATAGACGGGACGCGCCACCAAATGTACATCAAATTCACCGATTTCCAGTACCTGCAGGACTTACTCCATTCAACCACCGGCCAGTCCGAATACAAACACGACAATGGGGAAATATCGCAAGTGAAGATCGAAATGGCTGGAAAGGGCACGAGGCGTGTGAGTTTAGCAAACCTTCCCCCTGAAACACCAGATGAGGAATTAAGTTTCGCCTTCTCCCAATATGGTGAGATAAAGGAGATGCAGCGAGAGGTTTGGTCTAAGGCCAATCGTTATAAGGTTTTTACCGGCGTCAGAATCGTAGTGATTACCTTAACGAAGCATATTCCGTCCCATATAATGATAGCGGGACATAGAGGGTTAGTATCATATGAAGGACAGCCCACGACCTGCTATGGCTGCGGTGAAACGGGACATTTCAACCAGGTTTGCCCCAAGAGGCGAAGAGTGGGGTTGAAACGACCAAGGAGCCCACAGTATCATGGGTCGACATTGCGGTAAGTGGAAATAGTAGTCCGAGGTATGATTTAGGGGCGAAGGAGATGGAGGCGGACCAACAGAGTACACAGACAGGCTACGGCGATAACCACCAAGCAGAAGATGGGGAAGCAATGCAAGAGGACAACACGCATTCGACTGGTGTAGCGTCGGAACAGAGCGAAGAACCGGAACGGGGTGCGGTAGGCGGAAGCGACGTCCGGAATAATGCGAAGGCACCCTGCGTTGAGGGGAACCGGGCGTAGAGGACTCAATGGATTGCGGAGAGGAGATATTAGGAGATACAAACGCAACGGTGGAATGCCAATCCCTACTTCGGCAACTACAAGAAGACACGAGTACCACAACAGTGGCGCGGGAGGTAGAGGAACGAGGGAGAGGGAAGCAGGAAATCAGAAGTGGGGGAGTGGTGGAGGATCGCACTCAACCAGTCGAGGAGGTGAGGACCGCGACCCCATCGAGCAGTGCCAAAAAAAGAAAAAAAGAGAGAGAATAGATAATATCGGAGAAAGGTCACACTTACGTAAAAGTAGTAGGACGAGAGACGCACTCTCCAAGTAAGTAACTACACAAGCGATCAGCCTCACATACGTGGGATGGACGTGTTCAAGATTGCGACATTAAACATCAATGGATTGGCTTCAAGAACAAAGGTAGAAATGTTAGAGGACTTCCTCCGACGACAGGAGATAGACATTCTTTTCCTTCAGGAAGTCGCACACTCTACAATCGACATCTTGCGCGGTTATAAGACCTACAACAATGTGCGGACGGCAGGGCGGGGCACCGCCATGGTGACCAGGAACGAGATAACATCATAAGGCTACCGTCGGGACGAGGAATATCGGCAGATTATAGAGGCATATGTTTGGTCAACTTTTATGCCCCGTCAGGAACAGCCAGGCGACAGGAGAGAGAACGTTTCTACAACAATGAACTCCCCTACTTGCTGAGGGCCTCCCCATCCAATATGATTGTCGGAGGAGACTTTAACTGTGTACTCAGACAGACAGCACTGGGCACTTCAACTATAGCAAGGCGTTCGACGGACTAGTTCGTGGTTTTGAACTACAGGACATGTGGCGTGCGGACCCCGTAAGGACTATTTTCACGCACTACTCCCCGATGGGAGCATCAAGGATTGACCGGATATACACAACGAAAGAACAGAGTGACAAGAAGATAGGTGTGGAGACTGTGGCAGCAACTTTCACCGACCAACAATCAGTGGTAATGCGGCTCTCTGTAGATGTCCCCAACGTGCGACGGGGCAAGGGATTCTGGAAAATGAACACCTCCATGCTTAGCGAGGAGGTTTTTAAAGAGAGGTTGCGCCACAAGTGGGCGGTTTGGACGCAGCAGAGAAGTTTCTACCCCGATTGGCCCATGTGGTGGGGAAGGTATAAAAAACAGATTCGTCTATCTAACGATACTCTAGACAGTGCCCACTCTCTAGGCGAAAACCAAAGGAAGGAGCAAACCGTTGTCAAGATGGGACACGGTGAGGGGAGGGGAACCCCCCACACCGCTGGATTGAGGCTGTGCAAGTGTGAGTGCTAGATGACATGGTATGGGAAACGCACCACCAAAACACGAGGCAGAAGCGATGTTAAGTTTCTATGTATATGATTGAAAGTACAATAAATGCTTCAAAAAAAATTCCCCCCGGGGGGGGGGGCGATATTTTCCGCCCGTCCAGACCGGCCTTGGGGACCACCCAGCCTCCTGTAAAATGGGTACCGGGTTTTTCCCGGGGGTAAAGTGCGGCCGGGGCGTGCTGCTGACCACTCACCCCCTTCTAGTGCCGCGGTCATGGAAGAGTAGAGCTATACCTCTACCCACCCTCTGGGC
>Ga0123354_10009653_pt1 | contig 14809 bp, 11 predicted proteins | sample TergutLab28metaG_2_FD_97872 | JGI IMG/M metagenome (GOLD analysis project Ga0123354, IMG submission 97872) | Labiotermes labralis P4 segment gut microbial communities from Petit-Saut dam, French Guiana - Lab288 P4 | ecosystem: Host-associated > Arthropoda: Insects > Digestive system > Gut ...
ATGATATGGGTTTCTGCGGATTATACATTTATCCTTTCGTCCCACAAAGAAACACTCTGAGTTTCACCAGCTTAATATAATTTATTATATATATATATATATAATACACACACACACACACACACATATATATATATATATATATACATGTCTACATAATTCCATGTAACGCAAGCGTTCTTCAGAAGGTAATGGTTCTTCAGTTAGACAATGAACTCCCCATAACCCAAAGCTTCATGACCGTGTTCATAAAAACACGTCACTGGTCCGTACGATGAGTCACATTAACCCTTTAGACGCCAAATTAATTCCCATCTGCCATTTGCTGGCATTATTAGGAGCTCGCCGTATTATCCACGTTAGCAGTGTAAGGGTTAATTCAGTTCAGATCATTCCATCTTGTTTGTAAGGTCTATTTTATATTTGAAAGCACTTCCCCACCCTTTACCACCCCACCCCACAAACACAAATAAAAAGCAGGTGTGACAATTCTCAAACCACGACATGTGTTATCATGTGAACTACTCAATATAATAAAATATATGACTGTGTAATAGTTCGCATTAGCCCTGATCAAAATTTTGGATTGCAGAGACAAATAAAATTGTCGCACCCACCTTGTGCAAGGAGACAGACTTCTTATCGCATAAACCAGCTGATATAAGGACGACAGCTGAAGAGACTGCTAGACAACTCAGGCCGGTGCAGCTCAACATGCGGCACTACAGCTTCATACTCTGAAGGTGCCCAAAGGAACGATGGTGTTGGTGATGATGACAACGACGATGATTCGAGCATTAAATTCTTACCAGAGTCACGCGATTATTTACCTCACACATATCAGTGTTTATAAGCACACAGACAGGACGTTCGGGTGCATTATATGTATACTGTATCGCCAAACAAATCCAGTTAGGCTGCGCAGAATGCTTCCGAAGGCTCGCTGCGTTCAGACGAGCAAATAATGTCAGATATAAAGTATTACAAATTACTTTACTCATAAGAGATTCTTCTAGAATGTTATTTTTTGCAATTTCTACTACAGCAAAACACCTTTAATATTTATCCGTTATGACCAAATTAAATTATGTGTATGCTGTACATGAACGCAACGCATTAGAATCTTCGTTTGTGTAACTAAACCAGCCAACCAGCCAGCCAGCCAACCGATCGACCGACCAACCAACAAACCAACCAAACAATCAACCAATCAAACAAACAAACAAATAAACGACCCTATCACGCAGTCTTTTCTGGGAAGGGACCGTCACTCAACTAATGAAGGAATATCCACCTCTGGAAGAACCGATGTTCCATTACTGTTTTCAAATGAGGTCGAAATTGGACCATATACCGAAGCACTTAAGTCTATAAGCTTACTTTCTTGGTAGCAATTTTACTATTATCTTTCTATGTGTGTCTAGATCTCGCAGATAGCATCTTCCTCTCAGGGGTTTCGACTGTTCTGCATATTCGAAGTTTATATCCCACGTCGCCGCTTATTTTTATCGACTTAATACATTTAAACAAAAGCACGCATTATGAAACTCCTTGTCTCGGAATCTTCTCCACTTTCCTTTGGCCTCAACTCTCTTCAGCTCAAATACTTTTGTTCACTCAACTCAAGAAATCAATTTTCACACCAACGTATTAAATAATAAATTTGTGCATTTTAATATTAGACAAAGGTTTTTGATTGAATTTTTGCTTAACGTCAGCATGCATTTCTCATGTATACGAGTTTTTAGCTATTTAATTCTGCGCAACTAAAATTTTAATTTTTCAGTGTACTGAATTCTCTCTTTGTCGGGATTGTACACTGTCATGTCACATTTACTTTGACATGTAACATGAAGAATATATTTTAACAGCTTCTTGAAAATAAATTTAATTTATGTTCAATTTTAATTATATTACTTATAAGCCAGTTGTCATTCTATTTGATTAGTTTTGTTCTTATTTGTTTGTATTTAGCGTTAAAGCTACTGTAACTACGGATTACTTCCATAAAACATCAAAATGGCTACCTGAACTTCCTGCTAACCTCCCAAGCTAAAAAAATGCACAAGGGAGAAAAACAAAGAAAAATAAAGAAACGATAATCCAGGTAAACTAAACAAAAACACGTAATTCCTGAATGAAAGTAAGAAAATTTCAGAAACTTGAGTACACGTAAACAAAAGAGAACCCAAACAATGTGCAAATCAACTGAAGGAATAACATCTCAGATAACACGACGATGGATAATAAAACATCTAAAATACAAAACACTGAAACATGAGTCAATCATGGGAAATTCTGGATAAAAACATACAATAGGAGTAACGATATTTCAAGAAAACAATGTACAAATAAATTAACAATAAAATTCCAACAATAATTTTAAAATGAGCAAAGTAATAACTTTTCCAGATAAAGATGAACAGCAAAACATTTAAATCTTATTGTAGCACCGTGCATTTTTGTATAATCACTTCAATTTATCAACCAACGAAGCACATATAATTTCACATAAAATACTTTTAAAACACTCCGACATGTTTCGATCTTGTCAGATCATCATCAGGGAGCTTAGGTCCTTGCTAAAGTTATATTATAGTATTCACAATTCAATTGGTATTTGCAAACGAGGTGTTGTGGCAGAATAACTGTAAATAATTATACGATTAAGTATATTGTCAAAACAACTATATGAGTAAGTGCATAATAATAGTTTTTGATATATACAAATAGTTAGGCTAAATGGACTGTGCGGCATTTTACTTACCATGTTGTGTAGGAATGTGTTGTGGAGCAGTGGCTAGGTGTGCGTCTTATGCTGAGTAATGCGTGGAAGGATATTTGTTGTATTCGCGATTTCATAGAAGGGGTTGGTGTCGCCAGTTTGTTGTTCTGTGATCAGTATTTTGTGTTGGTGAAATATCTGCATGTATAGGGTCTCCCATCAGCTCATACGTGTACTTTTACGACATGACTTTAATAGTTGTAGCGTGTTTTCTGTTGTCCCGTATTCGTGTCTATTTTGTAGGATATGCATGGCATAGGCGGATTGCGGATTATTAGTTCTTATGTACATTATATGTTCTTTGTGTCTTATGTCTATGGATCTACCGGACTGTCCGACGTATGCTTTGTTACATGTATTACATTTCAGTTTATATATTCCGCTTGGGTTCTTATTATTCTGTTTTTCGGATAATTGTTGTTGTAAAGTGTTGGTTGCTCTGAATGCTATATTCAAACCAGTATGTTTGAACAGGTTCGTGATACGTCTTATCAATGGGCTTTAGTAGTTAAAGGTTACACATTTTCTTTTGTTAGATGGAATTGTGGGGGTTGTTGTTGGTGTTTTCTGCTTATTAGTTTTGTTCTGAGATCATTTATGATGCCTATTGGTTATCCATTGTTTTTAGCCATGGTAATTATTGTTTTCCATTCTTACTGTTTTGATTCTTCCGTAATGGGAAGGGTCAAAATTCTGTGTATGTAGTATTTGAATGCTGCTATTTTATGTTCGTATGGGTGATTCGAGGAAAATTGGATAGTGGTATCAGTACCTGTAGGTTTTCTGTGAATACTTATGTCAATATTATTGTTGTTTCTGTATATAGTGTGTTTTAAAAGTGTTTTATGTGAAATTATATGTGCATTCGTTGGTTGATAAAATTGAAGTGAGCAAAACATTCAGTTATTACAACTCTGATCGCAGGGATAATATTGGAAAAGTAAGGCAGTTATACCGTAAGTATAATTTGGGAATGTTTGAAGTAGTCATTAGTTAGCGACATTTCTGTATTGCAATACTCTGCTGGGTTGTGGAGAAGTTTAGATTTTTGCGTACATTTCGAGCTTCTACGTGCTCCTTATAGAGTAAACATTTCCTTACTCACAACATTCTGTATTTTCGTGTAATACACTAAGCCAGCAAAAACAAACAATTTTTATGACTTCAGAGTTTAATTACCACATTCATCACAGCTGACTGGCGTGAGACATGAGGTTAAGTACATTGAATCCCCCACGGACTTGCGGTACCGGAAGTGTCCTCTATCCCTCTCGCCCGCTGCTTTGTGCAGTTCCTCATTAGAAAGAGCAGTTTTCATGTTCGTCGTTGAGTGCAAATTGTCATGAGAAACCGATATGACATCGTCATTTTGATTCCGTCTTGTAAACATCTCCGGTCTAACTTCCGCGCTTGTCTTGAGAACGTTACAGAAAATAGGCTTTGTGATATTATAAGGTAGTTTACTTACACAGCAACTGGAAGAAATAATGCATTAATGATGTTTAAGGTAATTACGTGATATGCACTATGGTTTGTTCCGCTGATTGCTTTAACTGTTTAAAGAAAGTACGATTTCGTGTTACTTCAGGATATTGAGTCACATTTATAACAAAAGTGGGACGCGCAAGGAAAAGTCATACTCTCTTTTTTTTTTAACAGCGCAGACTGTTTTCAGGAACTAAGCAGTTTGCTGTAGAACTTGCAGTATCTTAATCAACCACCCGACAGATATAACAACTCGCAAATGTTGTTAAAACTCGTGTTACGGAAACAGAAAAATTAATGTGTCTTTATCTTCATCTACACTAAGTTACGAAGCGGTTCGTGTCTTCTTATCCCCACGACTTGACTACAAGTTTGAAAGCCATGGACTGTGGCACTTGACTGTGCTTCCAGTTAAGCTCTCTGACAATCCTAAATTCACGTTTAGGTGAAACACGCAGCGGGCAGAGCATTTTCCGTTCACCGATGATGATTATGAAGATGTGAATGATGGAGAGAAGACTGACAGAGAGAAACTACACCCTAATACGTGATCCGAAATACAGTAACACCTAATCTTGTGACGCTTCATAAGCCTACTTTAATAGATGTGCGAAAAAGGAGAACCTGTGAGGATGAATCTGCTCTGGATCAGACCGGTGTCGATATCAATACACAACTATAAAGGCAAAAATCACATTTTTGCTTATGAAACTTCATCAAATTAATAATTGCATTTAACTAATAACTTCGTTCTGTTCTAACTCACTGCCGAACTATGCGAATAAATTGCGTTTCTCCTTCCTTCTTTCCTTCTTCCATTTCTAACCCTTTTCTTTATTCCTGTGCTATATTCGTTTTCATTATCTTTTATGCTTTATTCTCTCTGTCGTTTTGTTTTCTTCTTCTCCTTTCTTCGCTTTTTAAGTGCTTTTTATCGTTAAAATTTTAGGACTTCCCCCTGCTTTAGGTGCGTCGTCGGTTAACCATTTTCTAAGAAAGCTACCAATGTTTTCACACATTTAAATATCCCGATCTTTATTTTCACCGTGTATGAATACTTTAAATGTACGTAGAGAGAAATCTGAAACATTTCAAGATTTTCAGCGTCAGAATTCAATTGACGATTACAGTCGCCGCACAGACACAGGTTATCAGTTGTACCTGCGCTATTTCACAGCTCACTGAAATTTGACGTTCCATATTTCATTGTCTCCGAAGAGCCTAAAATTAATTAGGCCTAACTGCACGTCCCTTTTACGTGTCTTCCAAGTTACAGCTTTACAAAACGTGTAGTTACAGCAGCCATAGCACAGTCATAGTCTATCAGGCCACGAGACTATGACTGTGCTATGGCGGCATTTCAGTAGTGCTCATGTGTGTCGTATCTCCTGGCGTCTTAGAACAAGTCTTCGTGTAACCCTTCGTGCCTCGCAATCGCTTTGCTGACTCCATCTTTCTTGTTCTATATCTCTTTAATATGGCAATTTATCTCTTCTTTTATATACAGAGAATAAAAGACATGGGAGTAAAGAGAAATGGGAAGCAGTAGATCACATATAAGTCTCAGACGAGGAACACAAGCTATATCATCAGTATAAATGCTTTTCTTTTCATTTGTCTTGCCGGAATCCTCCTTTCGGGCTCGCTGTTTGTCGCAGCATCCACGTCTTCTTCTACAAAATGCGTAATAACTTTATGATACTTTTCTATATCCCTTCTATACTTTTATGGTCGTTGACCGATAAAAAATAAAAGAAACCTCCTCCCTCCTCCTAGCCGTATTTATCTCTCTCTGTCTCTCTTCTCGGCTGGTCCGAGAGCCGCATCAAAAGTCGTGACAAATGGCTTGGATTTAACCCCCGAAATGACCCTTGGTTTGATATAGATTCTTGAATTGGTAGCGCCCTTGGTTCACTCTACTGCCTCACTCTTAGCTCCATCTTGAGCTGGAAGGTCACCCTCCTAACCCACTATTTCCTCAACCCCCTGCCTGCTTTACCAGTAAACCTCCACCAAAGGGCAATCACTTTTTTTGCACACCCCGTCTCAGAGAATATAAAATTCTTTCACGACAACATATTGCACGTACCTTTTAGGTGATTAAACCCATACGTCAAAACATGGATGTGCTATCCGTACGTACGGTAATCTTTGAAAGTTTTACTATGGCGTTTGAATTGATGGGTGGTTTGGAGATGCAGCGGAAGGAGATGGGGTGATAGGACGAACGCCGTCTTGCGCCAGTGTGAGCATAGTATGCCCTTACGCACGGGCAGTCCAGTTTTAGTATTCAGTACGCGACAGTGTATCAGTCATCTTTTCTAACGCTGCGGAGTTTATTGCTTGCTCTTAACAGACCCTCTCCAGTTCCTAAAACAGCAGTGAGAGTCTTCATCAATCAATCCAAATATCCATCCATCTCCATTTTCGATATGAACACTGTGCGATAGGAACTTACATAATCGACGGTCGTCAGTATGAGAAGGTGCTTAATTTGAAGGAAGAACTGTGACCCTACACTTCATTCGTGTGATCCCCGATAGCTGAGCCATCTACAGTGCTGGCCGAGAGGTTTTCATTCTTGCGTATCATGTTGGAGGTCTCTTGTCAGTCCTCCAGGCAAATTATGGATAACTAATTAATGTAAACACTACCTTCCCTTCCCTGCTCAATATATTGCACAGGAACGCCACTACTTGGAGTTGTTTAGACGCCGTACTTTATAACGTTTCGTTAGATCTATGCAACAAGCATAATATAAACTGTAACGCTGCTCTTATTCATATTAATAAATACTATATTCTTCAAAGCTCTTCGAACACTACGTATTCTGTACTTGTAACATTCTGTACTTGTAACATTCTGTACTTGTAACATTCTGTATTTGTAGCATTCTGTATTTGTAACATTCTGTACTTTTAACATTCTGTACTTTTAACATTCTGTACTTGTAACATTCTGTACTTGTAACATTCTGTATTTGTTGCATTCTGTACTTGTAACATTCTGTACTTGTAACATTCTGTACTTGTAACATTCTGTATTTATAGCATTCTGTACTTGTAACATTCTGTACTTGTAACATTCATTCCAGTACAACAGGGACACTACATCACAATACGCTTGTAACGATTTAGTCCCAATTACAGTAGACAGGGCCTGAAAGATCAACCTGGTGTCCTAAACACGGGCTACTAGCTGACCCAACGAATAATAATAATAAACCATCAAAATATATTTTATAACCATAAATTCTTTTCAAATTTGGTAACACTTTATACATATCCAACACATAAACAATTTAAGGTTTTCGTGTTTCTGTTCTTCTTCTCGTATTTTCCTGGCTGACACAGTCCGACTTGAACCCCGGGTAATCTAACGGTTTAAGAGTTCTATAAGACCCAGTCAAACAAAAGATGAAACCCTTCTAATGAATACAATCTTAGTGGCTTATTTAACGATCCTGTGTTTAACTCAGACTACTAGGCGGATAAAACAGTTCATCGCAATAGATCTAATTACCCACAAATATTCTAATGTAACACCGTTACTTTGCATGAAACGTGTGAACGGACGGATTACTGAAGTTGTAAATATATAACGATCGCAATGCCAAATAGTTTCAGATTCTGTATGATACGAATAAACAAATACAATAAAATTAATCCCGTAATTGTGTGCGTACTATTTAAAACTTATAAGCAAAAAGCTTTAAAGAATTAAATGAAATTACAATGAAATATTATAGGATATTTCCTCTCAAATAAACTTCGGCTATACACTGTAACCTAATACAAATTCACTCTAAATGTCCATATATAACCCTCGATTAAACTGGCAGCGATTCCACTTTCAAGATGTCACACTGCAACAAATTTTTAACTTGCGTATGTTATAACAATTTTAACATAACATAACATAACATTGCTATTTTAGTAACATATTGGCATTATATATTTTACCGTTTATGATTGACATGCTGTATAATAATGCTCTGTATGTCTTTAAATATTGATACTCCCTGAAGATGGCTATGAACAGTGGCCGAAGCACGTAGGAGCACTTATACATTCGGAAATTAGTGCAATCTGTTGGTAACGAACCTGTACACACGAAACGAAGCTCAGTTGCAAGACAAAGGAGTTTTAAATGTTGACACCGCACGACCCCAGATATGCCGTGAAATATAAGCTACAAGATTTAGTGCAAGTCTGACACGAATGACGGAATTGCCCAGCCTATAATTTATCCGTCATGCGCTACAGGGTCAGCAGAGAGAGAGAGAGAGAGAGAGAGAGAGACGGAAAGCTCCTTATCATATTCTACACGCACTTCGCCTCTGCCAAGAATGCAGACGGATTCTAACTGCAGTTTGAGTTCCCACAAGTCCCAAATTACCTGTCAGCGTTACGACTTCATGTAGTGACGGCTTAAATATATTCATAGTCGAACTTAATATCTGTTATAATAAACGGAAGGGTATCAATGGAAAGCACTGTTTTCATCTAATAAGGTGAATACATATAATCAATTTAATCTGTGTAGCCGTCTCAGATTTCATCTAAATTATACAGAGACCCACAATGTACAGCTGACAGTAACACTGCCTGTGTGCACTACGAAGCCTAACGGCCGAAAAATCTTTAAAGACACAGTCGGTTTTTTTTTTGTGAGAATCAAACAAAATATTGTGTGCCAAAATGCAGACGTTACGAACACCACAGCACGTGGCACATATATTAACTACTGGCCTACTGATGGTTAATATCATAACTAGTGCCAAAAGACCACACTTGGTGTTTTACATACTGTAATTTGACAAATAATTTAATATATTTTTTTAACACTCTTCCATCTGATTTATATTTCATCTGAACGTAATTTCTTATCAGTTCTATTTATGGTGAAGTTTTCCTATTTTATAAGCAACACAGTCACGTGGTATAATTTTGGGTTATCTCTGTTCGGTGAACTTTCATAAAGATTTTATACACAACGCGCAACGGCAGACCAACAAAAAGTTTGCATTTAAATATGACTGCAACATTGAAAAAGATCCAGTCGCAATGACTTACGGAGTTGTGGAAACTGTGCAAGGTGTTAGGTTATCATGTTGGCTCTAAAAGTAAATTTTCAAACCTTTTCAATGAAAGTCGTCGATGAAAACTAATCTTGCGGGAAAACCGCAACTACACAATAATCCATTCCGTTTATAATAAGATAAATTATTTATACCTAAAGACATATTCTGAAACTCGTAGAAATTGCATCTGCTCTCCAAACGTAACGAAAGTCAAAGTGCGATTACTTGGGTATCTGAATCACCACATCATCTGCTTCCCTTTACTAATTTGCGGCTTCTCTTGTGCCCTGAACTCTCATGCAGATAAGTCAGTTTACTTAGCCATAAGGAGTTAAAAAGCTCTGGTAAGCCAAGCAGATTGGTCAAAGTAAAACCAGAAACTCTAACATCGCATATTTAACTAGAAATCAGCTGAAAGCAGTGGTCATAGAAATTAAGTTAAAACGTTGTTTATACGAGTAGAAGTACTGAAGTCAATATTTAACATATTTATTCATATTTATCCTAGAGTTACTGAGAAAAATCATAGCCACCGTGCGATCATTGGAAATAATAAAGTGTTCCACATAATGGACAATTTAATAACATTGAATCAAAATATCTTTGGATGCAGAATTAAAGCAGGCATTCTTGCCTTCGCATTCTTTTGTAGTTCCTCGCTCTACTAAAGAATTCAAATAATCTCAGAACTTTGAAGTTCATCATCTGATTCATATATTCAATAACATGCAGTGTCCTAGATAAAGTAGACATCAGCACAAATTTTGCAGAGGTTATTTAATTACACACACCAACACATGCATATATATATATATATATATATATAATTTAAGAAGTCTAAAATGTATATTAAAACATTTAAAAAGCTCCTACATGTTTCGATCACACGATCATCCTCAGGGAGCATATATTGTTCCTTGCAGAAGTTACAATTTAAAACATTCAGTGAATTACTTCGTTATGTTAATTTGATTCTGTGGCAGCATGTCGTGTATTTGTGTGTGAGTCGTACGCTGTTTAGAATGAGCCTGGTTATGGTTGTGCGTCGTATACTGTGAGAGTCTCACGCTGCACAGTATACGACGCACAACCATAACCAGGCTCATTCTAAACAGCGTACGACTCATACACAACAACATAACATGCTGCCACAGCACCAAGTTAACATAACCAAGTAATTCACTGAGTGTTTCTAAACTATAACTTTAGCAAGGAACAATATATGCTCCCTGAGGATGATCGTGTGATCGAAACATGTAGGAGCGTTTTAAGTGTTTTAATGCACATTTTAGACTTCTTAAATTATATATATATATATATATATATATATATATATGTGTGTGTGTGTGTGTGTGTGCATGTGTTGGTGTGTTTAATTAAATAATCTACAGAATGCACGGTGAAACGATAAAAATAAAAATAAATAATTTTGCAGAGGTTTTCCATAATTTACTGACTTTATTTTCAGGAATATAAATATAGGACAGACAAAAAATATCGCATTAAATATCCGTTAGATGCACCATTTTCAGCCAGGCAGTAAAACTGAGACAAAATCATGCCTAAGGATTTCAGTCATCTAACATATGACACTGAATAAACGGATAATCAGATCCTGATGTTTCAAGGCGTTATTGTGGTCTCATATTTCAACGGCACGACTTCCATAGACATGAAACCACACATTTGCCCCGAAAAGTCGTGATTCGATTGACACAGTATTAAAACCCCAGAAGAACGGAATCGACAGGTTTGCCGTTACGAAAACCACAAAACTCTTAGTCATACGCGCTGAATTTAATGCCGCGTTCCTAACAAAATTATCACACGTAAAGCACTTTTTAGGCTTAACATTTAAAAATAAATTCCGGAAGACAATGATATGTTAGATACATAATAATTTTAATAACCAGTTATGTGGAACATACTTTTATCGAAGTTCCAAGATAGATTAGACAGTGCCGATTACAATTCCATCTACATCCACGCAATAAATGTCAACATGCGGGAAGATGAAGCCTGAAGCACCTGTCAGAGCCAATGAAATAAGTTGTGTAAAAAAAGGCGATCACCCGGGCAGCTTCTATAATGCACAAGTTAACTTTCTGCAGTTGTATTCAAATACTTATAAGCTATTTAGCTGAAATGGGTCATAATAATACGTCCACTGACTTACTCAAGTAGTTAGCTGAGATTCGGGTTCCGACATTGGCTGCAGCTAAGAGCTTCATGATGGAATAACACGATATGAATGGCTATATAGAAGTTTGGAGCAATATTAAAAATGCCTGCACAAAAAAAAAGAAAATCTCACGGAATTTGAAAAAAAAAGCCCGCATGGTTTATTTAACCTTGCTCATAACAAACAATGTTTCGAAACGTTGTGTTTGAGTGACACAAATAAGTAATGACGCGTCTATCATACAAAAAGCAAACGTAATACATATGTCACTGTTGCTCGCCTGCTTTGTGCGGTTGTCAGAACACACATGGTTACGCACTCCACCATTAATAAAGGGAGAAACTGTATTGCTATGGAGCCAGTGGCGTGGCTGGCTCCATCAATCAGGTGTTTGATGGTCTTGGGAGTTAACAGCTTGACACCACGTCACTCAGGCACGGGACTGGCCTCAATGATAAACCTTCGTGGTACGAGACCCCAGAACATATGTCTCAATACTTTCAATTCTTAAGTGCAAATTATGCAACTATTATGATACACGTTCGCTTTGACCTTTCATTAAACCAAAATTGTACAGATGAACAGAGACATTAAAACACAATTATGAGAAGCATATATGGTAAAATGTGTATATGGTCAGTAGGCTCTACATTTGTTCGTTAAGTTAAGAAGTATTGTGCTACAAAAACCAACGACAGAAGGAAGAGAAAAACGTAAGATAAAGTACGAAAACAATGGACAAAATAAATAAATAAATAAATAAATAAATAAATAAATAAATAAATAAATAAATAAATAAATAAGGGATTACATGGGAAAAATAAAAACAAAAAAAGAAAGGAAGGAGAGAAACGTATAAAAAAGAAGGAAGGAAAGACAAATTATACAAAGGAAAGGGGAACCAAAGAATGAAAGAAAGAGTAAAGACATAGTACAAAGGAAAGAACGAAAAACACACACAATCAAGGGAATAAACTGAAGCAAGGAACAAAACAAAAGATAAAGTAGTGTTTTGTAATAAAAATGAGTTCGAATAAACGTCATAAACACTTTACATGCGTAGATAAATATTCCCTCATTCTTTAGGAAAAAAGAAATGCGTAAATATAAATTTAAACGCAGGGCGAGGAAAGTCAATAAAGAATACTACTTGACTAAATATAATACAAAGCGCAATCATAATTTTATAATGTGATAATTACGCTAAATGTTTTCAAAAAGTCGCTTCTATACTCGTAATTTCATATTTAAGAAATGTAAGGGTTAGCCCAAAAGGGAGACATTTATAAGTATAATTTCCACCATTAGAGGTACTAATTACATTTGATTTTTCGGAAGTTACTTTAAATTTCATACAGTTGCCATTTTTAAAGATAAACACGTGAAAATTTTTTATATAAGTCCGTTTCTATTTACATGATCTGTGTCTATACAGAATTATTTGATTCAAAAGTCAATTTATTCATCACTATCAAACGAAAAGTAAAACAGCCCATGTAATATGAGTTCTCATAATGTTTACTAAATTTTATAAAGAAAAGTTACATGTTAACCATTTCTGGTGCAGCTATTACCACATTAAAAAAAAACATTATGGTAAATAACCTAGAGTTGCTCCGCCACAGAATTTTGGGCACCTGCTATTTTGGGCACCTGCTATTTTGGCATCACTAATTTTATGCAGACAAAAGTATAAACGTAAAATGACATTCAAGAGTAGAGTGAGCGTATCACCTTTCAAGAATGTACATTACTTATACAAAAATGGTAACGGCACATAAAAATTTCACATAATCGTGCCTGCTGAGTTGGTGAAGGAGTAAAGAGGAAGAGAAAATTTTCACTAAATGAAAATAAGCTGCACAGCCACTGGGATCCGATCGCTTGCCTCTAGGCTGAGAGCTTGTAGGGAAATGTCGTTTTCTGTATTTACTTCCGCCTGGCTTATCTGCAACCACACGGGCAATACAATCCGTATCATAAAAGGCGAATTCTGCTACGGCCGCAGGGATCCGAGAAGGGAAAGACGGAAACACGCGCATTAGAATTTTACATTTTTCACTTCGTGCATTGTGCTATTATTGTTACAAATTATACCAATAAAATGCACACACTTTAATGTTTTAATCTATAACACTCCTAAGTTTTTCGGCTCACAATGGCCCATCATTAGGTAGTGCAGCTGTACAAAACCATCAGCAGGCCATACTACCATCTTCAATATACCGAACTGTGGTGAAATCATCAATGTAAGATACACAGAGGCGAATATGTACACACTAATTGGAGCAGCCTATAGGGTGGAGTATGTTCTCGGAGTCGTATTCGACAGCATCATGAACGAAAGTAATTAGTGAAGAAAACCACGTGAAACTTTAATCACTGAAGATAAGTATCTTCTACGATTCTAATTAGTGATATCAAGAGAAAGAGTGTAACAGTTAAAAATACACCGCATCATTCCGCACAAATGGTCAATATTTTACGATTTCTCCACTGCTGAATTTTAACTACACACTTATGTTTAATTTGATAGTCTGACGTCAGAGTCTTGCCACATTTCGCTTTCTTAAGGAATATTTTAAAGTAAAATACTGAGTTGGTGTAGAAAGAAAGTTACTCTTGTTGGCGCCGTGACGTAATAAAGGGGATTAGATATTAGCGCCACATCTGCACTCAGTCTTCATCTCGGCACTAGATTATACGAGAGGTAATCTCTAGCCCCACTATTTACCCGTGTGAAAATAGCTCAGCACCCACTAAATACGAGGCTCAGTGGACCCCAGAAACAGCGGCCTAGTCACTAAAGTGAAAACGCTATTCCATCTCTGGATTTCCTGCCAGAGACCTCGGAATACTGCATCTGTGTCGTGCCGCAAGGTATCTCACAATTCTTTGCAAAACAATCGGATGAGTCACGAAACTTGCACAACAATTTAAGGGCAATCTTCATGTTTGTACCGTGCATCAGTGACATTAAAACACTTCATTATCCAAAAGATGCAAAAATATATAACTCGTAGATACAATTAGAATTATTATAAAATATTTAAAAAATTGCTCCAACATGTTTCGGATCACAAGAGATCCATCATCAGGGAGATGTATACAGTGCTTGGCTAAAATTACAGTAATGGTTCTATCGTGTCTGTTCATATGGATGATATGGAGTGCCTCTCTAGACTGTGCAGTACACACACAGTGCCTCTCTACACTGTGCAGTACACACACAGTGCCTCTCTACACTGTGCAGTACACACACAGTGCCTCTCTA
>Ga0123354_10009654_pt1 | contig 14809 bp, 13 predicted proteins | sample TergutLab28metaG_2_FD_97872 | JGI IMG/M metagenome (GOLD analysis project Ga0123354, IMG submission 97872) | Labiotermes labralis P4 segment gut microbial communities from Petit-Saut dam, French Guiana - Lab288 P4 | ecosystem: Host-associated > Arthropoda: Insects > Digestive system > Gut ...
AGACAACACCGCCGCAGTGCTCGCGCAGTTCGAGCGGAACAAGGCGAAGGCGCTTGTATCGGTAGGCATCCACGCACAACGCAGGGCGACGGAGGAAATAACTAGAATGGGCGCGGTCGATACCGGGTGGTTAAGGGCAAGCATCGCGTATCAAGCGGAACCCGCTAACGATGAGGTTGTCATCGGTACACCGGTTGAATACGCTATCTATGTCCACGAAGGAACCTACAAGATGACCGGCAGACCGTTCATCAAGGATGCCGTATGGAATTATCAAGGCGACTACCAGAAGATAATCGAGCGGGAACTCGGCGAGGGATTCGGGCAGTAAAACAAGCGGGACAATTTTCACCCGGCACATGCCGCCTGAATGGGCGGTTTTTGCATATTTGGTTGCCACAAGTCATCCTTTTAATAATTTACCGCACGCAACTCAAAATAAGCTATTGGATGATCACATACCGGGCACTTATTTGGCGCACTTGCGGCATCTGCGATGTGCCCGCAATTGCGGCATATCCAAACGGATTTTTCTTTTCCGGAAAAGACGGATCCTTCTTTAACATTTCGTAAAAGCTTAAGATACCGTTCCTCATGCTCTTTTTCTATCGCAGCAACCGCGTCAAACAGAATTGCAATGTTATTAAGCCCTTCCTCGCGCGCTTCGGCTGACATGCGTTTATACATCTGTGTCCATTCACCGTTTTCTCCGGCGGCGGCTGCTGCCAGGTTATCGGCAGTACCGGGCAGTTCTCCGCCGCATAGTAACTTAAACCAAATCTTCGCGTGTTCTTTTTCATTACCAGCGGTTTCTTCGAAGATAGCCGCGATTTGTTCAAACCCTTCCTTTTTTGCTTTAGCAGCAAAGTAGGTATACTTGTTTCTCGCTTGACTTTCTCCGGCAAAGGCTTCCATAAGGTTCTTTTCGGTTTTTGTTCCTTTTAAGTCAATCATTTTTACTTCTCCTTTATGTTTTTACAGTTTGTTATACGGCAGATTTAATCGACTGGTTTAAACATCGATTTTGGCGCTTTACATACAGGGCACAGAAAATTGCTTGGTACGTCATCCCAATTCGTTCCGGGTGCGATACCCTTACCCGGGATACCTGCGGCTTCGTTATAAACATATCCGCAGACTGCGCATTTATACTTTCGCATGACTTCGTTACCCCTCTCTCGTTTCATTTCTTCCGTTCTGGAGTTACATTCTAGCATCACTTAAAAAAACCTGCTAAAACTGAATTGTTGAAACACATCTTTGTATCTGTGCAAAAAATTGCGTAAACCGCCGCGGTGACCGCGGCGGTTTAGTATATATTGGTTTTCTGTGAGTTATTGTCCGGTAAATTGGTTCTATAATTCCACTGTCTCGCTTGTATCGGGTGCCGCCTCATCCTCCTGCGGATCATGCGATTCCACAACCGGTTCCTCACTTGCGGCCTCATGCTGCGCGGGCTCCGTGTCTTCCGTTATAGGCACCGCGGAATCTTCAACAACCGGTTCATCCTCTGCGAGGACTTTATTAGTATCTGCCGGTTCATCCTCAACACCTTCATCTGACACGGGTTCAACGTCTTTTACAATATCATCCGCTTGTTCTTCATAAACTAAGGGATTTGCATCCAACACTTCACCGCCGGCCGGCATTTCCTCCTCAAGCGCTTCGCGGATAGAAAGGCTTATTCTTTTTCTTTCCGTATCGATTCCGAGTATTTTTACGCGAACCTGGCTGCCTACCGTTACGGCATCCTCTACTTTCATAACACGGTGCGGAGCGCATTGTGATATGTGAACCAAGCCATCCAAACCGCGGTCCAGCTCGATGAAAGCGCCGAATGCCGCGATACGTGCGACTCTGCCGGTGACAATATCGCCTTCCGAGTATTTTTCATGGATGGTGTCCCACGGTTTGGGTTGTAACTGTTTATAGCCCAATTGTACGCGGTCACGCTCGCGGTCAATACTCAAGATTTTCACTTCGATTACTTGATCAGGCGATACGACTTCAGACGGGTGCTTGATTCTGCCATAGCTTAAATCCGTGACATGGATAAGACCGTCGACACCGCCGATATCGACAAACGCACCAAAATCTCTTAACCTGCGCACAATGCCCTGTACAATTTCACCTTCATGCAGCTTGTCCCATGCTTCAGCCTTTTTCTTAGCCGCTTCCTCGGTAATAACCGCTTTTCTGCTGGCGACAATGCGTTTCTTCTGCTGATCCGCTTCGATGATTTTTAGCTGCATTGTCTGCCCTATAAAATCGGAGATTTTATCGACAAATCGCTGGCTTAAAAGACTGGCGGGTATAAAACAACTGATGCCGCTCACGTCAGCTACAAGCCCGCCTTTTACGGCTTGTTTGCCGACACCTTCAACATACTCGTTTCTTTCAAACTTTTCCATTATCTCGGCCCAGACTTTTTTGTTGACGACATTCCTTTGGGATAATAGAACGTTGCCTTCGCCGTCGTTCACCTTGAGGACTTCTACTTCAATTTCATCTTCGATTTCAATGTCTCCATCGGAGAGATCTGTTTTCTTGATTAATCCATCCGATTTATACCCGATGTTAACGCAAACCTCGTCATCCGTAATTTGGACGACTTTTCCCAGCAGCGTTTGGCCCGGCCTAATTTTAATCAGCGTAGCTTCGACGTCTGCCATGAAACTTTCTTTCGCGTCTTTTTCCGCGGAAGGCACCCGTTCATTGTCCATGTTCATTTCATCCATTAATGCGACGACCTCCTTAAGTGACCAGTCCGGTGTAGATCCCCCGGCTGTTATACCAACACGGTTCGGATAGGTATAGGATTGGCGGTCCGGCAGTTCCGCCGCGCTTTCTACCCATAAGGTATTTGTACAGATTCCTGCACAGACATCATATAACCTTGCCGTGTTTGCACTGTTCTTACCACCCACCACAATCATCAAATCCGATTGTTTTGCTAACTCAGCGGCTTCTTCTAACCGTTTGCCAACAAAGGCGCATAACGTGTTTTGCACGGTTAGATGCTTGACCTTTTGGGTAACTGTGTCCTTTAATGCCCAAAACTCATCGGGAGAAAACGTCGTCTGCGCTACGAGCAGAGCCTCTTCCAGGTACGGCAGCGCTTGTGCATCCTCGTTGTTCTTGATGATATACACGCTGCCATGACACTGCCCGGCTGTGCCCAACACTTCCGGATGCGTCTTTGAACCCACCAGAACGACAGGCTTCCCTTCAACAGAGTACTCCCTGACCATGACATGAACCCGTGCCACATATGGACAGGTACAATCAACCACGCGGAGTTTTTTATCCAGACAAGCCTTAAGCATATCTTGCGAAACGCCGTGGCTCCTGATAACGACCGTTCCATCCGAAATTTCATCCAGGCACTGAACGGGCTTGATACCCATAGACGCTAAGCGGCATACCTCCGGCGGATTGTTAATGAGTTCACCTAAAGTAAAAACATTCCCGCCATCTTGAGCCGCTGACAGAGCCATCTCGACCGCCCTGCGGACCCCTGTACAAAAACCGGCGTATTGGCTAACCTTTACCGTCATTTCACGCTCCCCGGCGACAGATACAATCCATCGCACCGGATATATTCTCTTAAAATGCTTATTTTCCTTCTGTTGTCCGCTGTTTCGGTTTATTTTACATTTTCTGCGTAAAGCTTTTCATATACTCGGGTCACACGCATTAATAATTCATCGCATACGGTCTTGGATAAAGGCTTTTTAGTCAAATCGGATGTTTCCACCGGCGGAGCTGCAACTAATCGCGTTCGTCGAAACAAACGCAGCTTCGGATAAATATAGACAGGTACCAAAGGCACTTGACAACGTAAAGCCAGTATAGCCACGCCGCTTTCCATATCATCCATCAACCCTTTTTTATGACGGGTTCCCTCGGGAAAAATACCGACAACATGGCCTTCTTTAATAGCCTTTATTGCGCTTCGAAGCGCGTCAATATCGTTTGAATGCCTGTCTACGGAAATAGCGTGCAGCTTTTTCCCAAGCAGCCATTTCGTAAACCGCGTAGACATCAGTTCCTTCTTGGCCATGAAACAAATGCACCTATCCTTAACACAACAAGACAAGGCAACAGGGTCCATTGCGGAACGGTGATTAGAAATAATGATATAAGGCGTTTGAATTTTACGGATTAAATCGCTATTGACTACCTTCACCCGATATAGCGTATGCATCAGCACCGAAGCCAAATGCCGAGCAACCGAATAGACAAGTCCGAATGTCGGTTTTTTCAGCTTTTTTCGCATCCTGCTGCCTCCGCAATCTTGAGTATGATATCCACTACCTGAGGAATGTTCAAACCGGTTGTATCCACTTGTACAGCGTCACGGGCTTTAACGAGCGGATCGATCTGCCGGGTTGAATCCTGTGTGTCACGCAATATCATGTCGTCAAGAACGTTTTCGAACGACACATTACTGCCTGCCCGCAGAAGTTCACGATGACGCCTTGAGGCACGTTCATGTACAGAAGCGGTTAAGAAAATTTTAACGGATGCGTTCGGAAAGACAACTGTGCCCATATCTCGCCCATCCGCCACTATCGGAATGTTTTCGGCTATTTTCCTTTGTATTCTAACCATCTCCGCGCGCACCGCCAGCCATTTGGATACGTTTGACGCAGCGATACTTACCTCCGGCCGGCGTATATCACTTGTAATATCCTGCCCGTTCAAACGCGTTTCTTGAAGGCCCTTATGAAAAAGGACCTCTAAATGAATATCCTGAAGTAGTTTGGTAACATCCGCTTCATTCTGCGTGTCCACGCCCTTAAGTAAGGCATAGAAGCCTACGGCTCTGTACATAGCCCCGGTATCCAGATGCACGCATCCCAGTTTATCGGACACAGATTTGGCAATGGTTGATTTACCCGCGCCGACAGGGCCATCAATAACTATTGTCATCACAGAACGCTTGTCACTCATTGCTGCATTATTCCCCAGCGACTAAAAATTCGTAAGCGGCTTTTAATTGCAAATCGCTCATATCGCCAAACTCAAATAAGCGATTCGTGTCCTCTTGCGGAAGTTCAACCACCACATCCGGCGTGATACCCACGCCATGTACAACATTGCCATTGGGCGTAAAATATTGTGCAGCTGTAAACTGGATACCCGAACCATCATTACCTACCGGTATGACGTGTTGAACGACTCCCTTCCCAAAGCTTTGTGTACCGATGATGGTTGCCCGTTCCCTGTCTTGCAGCGCGCCGGCCAATATTTCTGAAGAGGACGCTGAGTGTTCATTCATTAGGACCACCAACTCAATATCAACCGATCCGTTTTTCGTGTAGGCATATTCTCTTTGGCCGTCGCGATACTGAAGGTAATGAACAATGCCCCTATCCATGAAGAAATCCGCAATCGCTTCCGCATCGTTTATCCATCCGCCCGGATTATCACGTAAATCCAGAATCAATCCCACGGCACCCCTGTCGATCATTTCGTTGACGGCTTTGCTAAAAGCTTCGAAACAATCTCCGGCAAACTCATATAAAACGACATAACCTATGTTATTATTCAACATTTTGTATTCTACTCTGTTAATTCTAACTATGGCACGATTTATGATGAACTCTAACCTCTCATCACCGCGTTGAACGGTAAGCGCAACCGGTTCGCCCACTTTTCCCCGCATAATATCCACGGCTTCTTGAAGGGTATACGCGTCAACTGCCAAATCGTCAACCATCACAAGCGTGTCGCCCTTTAGAACACCTGCCCGCTCTGCGGGCGTATCTTTAAATACGCGGCTGACCGAACAAAGAAGCGTTTCGGTTGAAGTGAGTATTTGAATGCCGATACCGGCGTACTCACCGGCATCATCTTCCCACATTCTTTGAAACTCATCGGGAGAGTAGTAAAACGTATACGGATCCTCCAGCGCGTAGAGCAGCCCGCGTTCCGCGCCCGTTAACATTTCATCGATATCCGTATCAATATAGTAATACTCATCTATGATATCCAGAATTTCGGATGACTTGGCAAACCGCAACAGCGCCTCATATTCCTGCTTTGAAATGGTTACTGTTTCGCCTTTTATATGAAGATCCTGAGCCGCTCCGGGGAGAGCGAGCAGATTGGTGTTAAGCAGATATGAGCACCCGCTTAAAACAACCAGAAGTACGCATAGAGACAAACTTATGCGGATAGCTTTACGCATTCTGTTACCTTCTTTCAATGTAAGGTGCGGGAGGTTAGCGTTCTATCATTCCCGCGTCTTTTTAATTCCAGTAGTACTTTATAAGTTACCGCATCGTCAAATTTACGCAGATCCAACCCGGTTTGCCTTAGAATTTTATCTAAACGGTATACCAGTGTGTTTCTATGAATATAGAGCTGCCTGGCAGTATCCGACAGGTTTAAGTCTTTCTTAAAAAACATATCGACTGTATTCAACATCTCCTCATTAAACAAACGGGCTGTCTTTCGGTTGAATAAAAGCGTATGGTAAGAGGCGGATAACTCAGTAGGTATATCGGAAAGGAGGCGTTCCATAATGAGTTTTCCGTACAAGTAAACGCTTTCATCCGGTTTATATGAACGGCCCACTTCCAAAGCAACCTTGGCTTCCTGATAACTGTCGCTGATAGCAAATAACGCGGTTTTTTCCGTTCCGACACTGATGACCACCTGACAGGCCGTATCCGTGGTAATTGTTTCACGGACTGCTTCGGCAAACTGCCGTAAGCCTTCACTATCATCAATACCATCCATGTCCTTGATAAGGGCCAGCGTATGGCGGTCCATATCTACCAAGGCATCCGATTCAGATTGCGGAATAACCTCGTTGAGCAACGCAAAGGCGGAGGAACCCCCGACACGCGGCACATGAAGCAGCATCACGCAGCGATTGCGTAATAAAGGTATTTGATATTCACTTGCCAGCATTTCCAACTCACTGCCGGAAAGCTCACCGCGCAGCGCGAGACGGAACAAATCCCACTCGTCTGTTATTGTTCCGCTTGTTTTAAGTATGTTCTCCACCATAATGGACACAACAAGTAATATATCTTGCGCTCCGGTGATATCCTTACTAATACCCAAGGTCATTTGCGGCTGCCCGCCTAAAGTGACCAATAGATTATCATCCAATTCATACGGAATGCCTTCTTTGAAACCGGTGGGTATTAAAATAGATTCCTCCTGCGCAGGTATCAGGCATTCCCCCATTTCATCGTAAAGCCTGATAGCCGTGTGAAGCTTCGCGAGCGATTGACTAACCAGCTTGATATATCTTTTCTCAATCATTTGCGCACCTCCGTGTAACATTACGCCATTCTATCATGAATGGATACATAAAAAAAGGGAAACAAGTGATAATTACTGCATTTCTCCATATTTCAAGAATGAAAATACCGGGTATTAACACGATATAGGCGCACCATGTTTGGATTGCTTTCATTTTATTGTTACTGTATACTTCCCCATGCGTCTGACTGAGGCGTATTAACAGTTTGTGACAACTAAAACCATAGGTGATGAGCATGTTATCATCCGAAAACATTCGCAAAGACAAGTTAAAGTACATCCGTATGGCTGCCGTCATATCTCTAACGGGGAACGCGTTGTTGGCTGTTTTAAAAATTATCGTAGGCACCCTATCAAGCAGTACGGCGCTTATTGGTGATGGCATCGACTCCGCTTCAGATGTCGTCATTAGCTTAGTGACTTTTTTCGTCGCCAAAACAATATCCAAACCCGCCGACACCGGCCATCCATGGGGTCATGGCAGGGCAGAAATTGTGGCAACGGTTTTTTTATCGTTTATCATCTTCTTCGCCGGTGCGCAGTTAATCATAGCCTCAATTTCTAATCTTATTAACGGTAATCAGCAAATGGCGCCTTCAATTATCGGCATCCTGGCGGCGCTTGTGTCAATCATCGGAAAATGCTTGCTGGCGTGGAGTCAATTCAAACTGGGTAACCGCGCAGGCTCATCAATGCTTAAAGCTAACGGTAAAAACCTGGCAAGCGATATGCTTATTTCATTCAGTGTTTTAATAGGTCTTGTTATCTCTATTCTTACCCGTTCTATGTTTGCCGACACCATTTTTGCGGTGTTAATCGGCGCGTGGATCATCAAGACCGCTATCGGTATATTCTTAGAAGCCAATCTTGAGCTAATGGACGGCAATAAAGATACGGAACCTTACCGCGTCATTACCGAAGCGGTGGACGCTGTTGAAGGGGCATATCATCCGCACCGTGCCAGAATGCGGCGTGTCGCCGGATTCTGGGATATCGATTTTGACATTTACGTCGATCCCAAGGCCACAGTATACAAAGCGCATCAAATAGCATCGCAGGTAGAGAAGGAAATAAAGCTGCGCCTTGAAAATGTATACGATATAATGATCCACGTTGAACCATTGGGTGATGACGCGCTTGAAACATTCGGTTTATCAGAAGACCAAATGCAAGGGCGTGGTGAAGAGAATGGGATGGGTAAATAGGTTATGGAAGCAAAAACAGACATGGCACTTGCGTACTTTAAAAACGGCTATAATTGCGCTCAATCCGTCTTGGGCGCGTTCTGCCGGGTTGCAGGGCTTGACGAAAACACCGCTTTTAAACTAGCCAATGGGTTCGGCGGCGGGGCACGCTGCGGCGAACTGTGCGGAGCTGTTTCAGGAGCCCTCATGGCCATCGGCCTACAATATGGCTTTTACATCGAAAACGATATAAAACAGAAAAATATCTGTAACGAAAGAGCTTATGCCTTTTTAGAAAAGTTTAAAGAGGAGAACGGCTCCGTTTTATGCCGCGATTTGCTTGGCTGCGATATCCGCTGCCCCGCCGACCATACCACACCGGAGGCAAAAGAAGCGCATTCGGTCAGATGCCCCGCTTTGGTGGCGTCAGCCGTACGATTGTTGGAGTGTATGATATCAGAGGAGGCCTAAAGATTCACAGACAGATAACCGCATAATCTACAACGGGGAACCGCAATACTCGCATTCGTTATGACTGCCCGGAACAACCGTGTTAACCGCTCCGCAGCCACGGCATTTTATAGCGGAGGGCTGAGCCGATACAGCCGGATGCGGGACCGCCTCGTTTGATGTAACCGATTTTTGTGTGTCAGTTGTTAACGGGCGAGAGACTGCCTCGTTTGCTAAAACCAGCATCTTTGAATTTTCATTGATATACGCACCCGGATAGAAACCTTTTTTAAGCATGTCATGTAATGCCTCGGTAACCTCTTGAATACTGTCTTTTGTTGTGGACGCAATGGACTCAATACTTATTTGAGTTCTGTTTGCTATAATACCCGTGTAACGGCTATACATATTGTAACGTTTTCTGGCCTTCGTTCCTGAATATAGAAGTAAAATGACAATTCCCGCGAACAACGTTATCCCCATGGTTTCATCTGAATCGAGTCTGTAAAAGTTCACGTCCGATAAAGCTATGCATCCCATCACAGCAAAAACCGCACCAATAACAATCCTAATGGTTCCGCGGCGTACTTTTATACCCTGTATCATGGTTAGAAACCACCTCTTTTACTTTCAGCTATTTCAGCATTTCGCTGCGAAATAAAAGCGGTCAGCTCATTAAGAACCGAATCGGCGTTTGGTTCGGATGATGAAAGCGCCCTTTCAAGATTTTCAATGCCGTTAACAATTTTCTCATCAACGCTGCTTGTGCCTATTTTATCGGCATACTTAAGCATTTCAAGGACATGCGCCAGCTGCGGCGCATAGGCATTGTTCTTGTAAAGCGATAATAAATCCGATATGCGTCTTTCACACATTTGCATCAGCCGGCGGCTCGAAGCTATATACCGGTCATTGACGCCTATCTTGATTGAAAACAAAACAACCAAGATAGATAGAACGACCATGGCTGCAAAAGCAGTGATTTCAATAGACCAAAAAACGTTTTTGCTATTATCGAACATCCCCGAAAGCATAAACATGATGATGGCCGCGGCCAGATAGAGTGACAATATGCTAGTGATACCCGCCTTAAGAAAAAGCTTATTTTTACCCTTAGCAACTAATCCCATGCCGATGATAAACCCAAACAAAATGAACTCGGCCAGCAAAACAAACGATATGCCAATACCGCTCACAGATGTTTTGTTTAAACACAGTAGGAAATATAGGCCAAGCGTTACCGCCACGACAAGAAGTCCTGCCAGCCATGTCAACGTGACTTTAAGCTTCTTACTCATCCTATACCTCCTAGTTTACATCCGCATTCGGGGCAAAAATTCGGAGTTCCGCTTATTTCTAAATCACATGCGGGACATTTATTCACCAAGGTTTCGCCACATTCCGCGCAGAATTTTTTACCGGGTTCCGCTTTTGTTCCACACTTTTGGCATGTCTTGGGAACCGATTTCCCACAGGACGGGCAATTGATCGCACTGTCCGGCATATCCGCTCCGCAGAAGGAACAGGGGTTGTATGGGTTGCCGCATTCGGGGCAAAACTTCATGTTTTTTAGAAACCCTTTTCCGCATCGATCGCAAGTAACCAACTCTTTTGACTCTGCATCAGCGCGGGTATCATGCCCGCATGCAGCGCAGAACCTTTTATCCGCGTCCATTTGGCTTGTACATTGCGGACATGTTTTCGTTTCCTTTGTATTGATTACACCGGTTATACCACCGATAGCTCCGCCAAAGGCACCACCGACGCCAACACCCATTCCAAGCCCGATACCGGCGCCCATCAGCCCCGATTGTCCGCTGCCTGAATTCTTTGCCGCCCCTTCTAAAGTGTTAAAAGAGCGTTCTTGTGTATAGTTGAATCCGATAATATCCATTTCCGCTTTTTTAGCCAGAGCGTCCTTTAGCTTCATCACAGCGGCGTCATCTTCCGGTACACTGATATCGTTCACATAAAAACTGACAAGCTTGATACCGTAATCACTCATCGTAGGCATGATACGTTCTTGCAAAAATCCCGAAAGCTCTACCAAGTAAGCGTTAATCTCCAGAGCGCTTATTTCTTTTTTAACAAGGTACGCGGAAATGGCATCCTTCACATGGGTCAGATAAAGCCCCCTGAAGTATTTCGTCAAATCCTCTTTATTGTAACTGCTCAATGTACCTATCAGTTTTATCAAGAACTTGCGGCCGTCCTCAATTTGTATGCCAAACTGCCCATATGAACTGAGTGGGATGAATACTTTATATTTCGGGTCTTGTAACTGGATGGGCGTTGGGGTACCCCACTTAATATTCAAAGAAAACGCCTTGTTGATATACCAAACCTCTGCCTTAAACGGACTCTTTCGGCCAAAAGGGAGATTAATTATCTTACTTAAAAACGGAATATTCGATGTTTCTAAGGTATGCCGCCCTGCCGTGAATAAATCTAACGCTTGTCCACCTTTAAAGAGAATGGCTTCCTGACTCTCGTTGACAATTAACTGTGTCCAAGTACCAAGCTCATCGTCAGGATACTTCCAAGCGAACACATCCGGTGACCCGTCATATTTTACCACCTTGACTATAGCCATATCGCCTGCCCCCCCTCAATTTCACAGAGTTCGTCCGAACACATACCGTAAGCATATAACAAATTGTTTGAGCCAGAATATTTAACATTGTGATTGTAGCTTATTTTATTAGCCAGCACAATATTTAAGGATTTTATGTATTTCCTATCGGGTTTTTATTACATAGAATATTTCAAGGTCATTATCATCCAAGGCGTCCACCTGACCGCAAGGTATGAATCCCGCCTTATTAAGAAGCTTGCGCATAGGTGTATTGGATTCATTTGTCGATGTAAACAGCTTTTCCGTTTTACACAAGCGAATAAGGTATTCAAGCAATAATGCGCCAACGCCACGCCGCCTGTATTCTAGATCGACAATTAATAATTCAACGAAGGCGTAACCGAAGAACGACTCATCCAATATGGCAAAGCCGGTGATTCGGGGGCCTTCTTCGGCAACATAGCATGTTCCGCTACGGATGGCTTTGTCGATGAGCTCATGACGATGCAGATAATCGATATGCCGAATACCATCAACATCGGCGCATGTGGCCCGGCGAAACAAAAATCCCGCTATTTCCTTTTTAGGAGGCACGGCATCAGGATGCCTATTGATATATTCATTTAATATTTTTACTTGAGGCGGAGAAATGTTGGCAGGCAGTTCATTCAAACCGAAGAAACGCAGCTCCCCCACCTCCGACAACTCCGGATTAAGCTCACCCGACCAACTGCGGCATATATAAGCATGATCCACATTGGAAACCTCGTCCCCGTTAGGATAGACATAGTGCATATCCGCACCGGAAAACACTCCAAAGAACTCGAGTGAATCCGCTATCAGACCGGTTTCCTCAAATAACTCGCGTTTAGCCGCTTCCTCAACAACCTCGTCCAACTCAACGCTGCCGCCATGAAACCCCCAACAGTTATTATCTCTGCGTTTTTGAAGGAGTAACTCCCCTGATTTGTTCACGATAATAACACATGCTCCGCATTGGAGTATCGGCGCATGACCGATTGCTTTTCTTAGGTTCTTCATATATTCCGTCATTGCCGTTCCTCTCTTTACATAAACAAGCCCCTTAAATGCTTATCATAACATAATCATTAAGTTCCTTTATGCAGTAAGTACTGCTTTGTGTGAATTATGTTTTATCTTTGCTTTATTTTACAATATATGAAAACAAATTAAACGCATTGATTACCGGTAACATAATAACAGAAACCGTCGCCATCATCTTGATCATGATATCTTGATTCGGCCCGACGACATCCTTGTAACCATCGCCTACAGTATCCCCTATAACACTGGCGTGATGTATCTCCTTGAAGCGATCTTCTCCGTATTCCGCGGTAAGCTCCGCTTTAAGGCTCTTGATGTGTTTTTTAGCGTTATCCCACGCCCCTCCGCTATTAGCGGTTGAGGTTGCCATTACGACGCTGTCTAATATCGTTCCCAGCAAAAAGCCACCCACAAACAGGGGGCCAAATACAAAGCCGCCAATAATCGGAGACAATAAGGATACTAAAACCGGTACAACCATTTCGGAGATGGCGCTCTTCGTACAGATGTCAATACACCTTTTATAGTCAGGCTTCGCCTCACTTGTAAGTATACCGGGTATTTCCTTGATTTGCCTGCGAACCTCCTCAACCATTTGTTCGGCGTTATGGCAAACCGCGTTGAGCATCCTTCCCGATAACCAGTGCATGACGCCAACACCAATAAACGCTCCGCCCAAAGCGAGATAGTTAATAATATTTAACTCGCCGCCGGAACTCCCTCCATTGGCAAATGACATCATCATCGCCAAAGCAGCCAGCACACCGGATCCTATGGCGAAGCCCTTGCCAATGGCCGCGGTGGTGTTGCCTTGAGAGTCAAGGTTATCTGTGATAGTACGGACTTCCTCATTAAGATGCGTCATTTCCGCAATACCGCCTGCGTTATCGGATATGGGTCCGTACGTATCTACCGTCACGGTGGCGACAACAAAGGATAGCATACCAACCGCCGCGATTGCCGAACCGTAAACTCCGGAAAAATAGCTCGATCCTATAATCGCGCCCCCCATCACCAAACAAGCAGGCAGACAACTTCGCCATCCCGTGCTTGTGCCGCTGACAATAACAAGCGCCGGTCCCTTCTTAGCCAGTTCGGCTATTTTTAACGTTTCTTTATATTTTTCACTGGTATAACGTTCGGCAAGCATCCCTAAAAGGATACCGGCGAGGATACCCATCAGGGCGCTGAACCAAGGGGATATCCAACCAAACCTAAAGCTCGCTCCTTTAAGGTTTTGATTATTAAAGAAGTAATAACTCAACGCAAGTGTGCTGACCGCGATAATTGCCGCCGAACTCCAAAGGGAGATATTCAGCTCACGGGCTAACTTGTTGCTCGGTTTTCTTAACAGCACATAAAGAATACCGATGACACAGGCAATCAATCCCACACCAATGAACGCAAGTGGGAATTCCATCATTCGGCTGACAAGATCCGTGCTTATCGGATCTGTAGTGTTGAGGGCTGCCGTATATAACGCAGTTGGTAAAACCGCCGATGCCACTACCGCACCAATGGTGCTTTCCAGTAAATCCGACCCGTTACCATTTACATCGCCTACGTTATCACCAACACAGTCCGCTATGACCGCAGGGTTACGCGAATCATCCTCCGGCAGCTCAAGTTCGGTTTTTCCGACGAGATCCGCACCCATATCGGCACCTTTAGTATAGATGCCACCGCCCAAGCGGTTAAACACGGCGACTGCCGAGCAACCCAAAGAATAACAGGCGATTACTTGCGGGAAAAGGACAAACTCCAGCCCGACAATGCTTGTTGTAATAACTAAGTTGTCCGGGTTGGCGAACTGATAAGCCATACCTACCAATAAATAAACAATAAGAAGGCCCAACATGGCAAAACCGCCCACGGATAACCCCATGACAGACCCACCGCGGAAAGCTACATTTAGTGCTTTCCCTAAAGCGGAAGGATCTTTTCTTTCAACTCCAAGCCGTGCTTCATTTACGACGCGTTCATTATAAATAACGGCGGCTTTCATTCCGACAAGTCCCGCAAATGAGCTCATTAACATACCAATAGCGAATGATAAACCCGCCCAAGGCGTAAAGATGACCGCAAATAATACAGCGACCGCAAGTAACACGGGAATATATGTCAAGTATTCCCTTTTTAAAAATGCGTTCGCGCCTTCGCGTATGGCATCCGCTATATCCTTCATTTCAGGTGTGCCATGCTCCATTTTGCTGCCTTTACGAAAGTTGTAATACGTAAAGATGAGTGATAA
>Ga0123354_10009657_pt1 | contig 14805 bp, 5 predicted proteins | sample TergutLab28metaG_2_FD_97872 | JGI IMG/M metagenome (GOLD analysis project Ga0123354, IMG submission 97872) | Labiotermes labralis P4 segment gut microbial communities from Petit-Saut dam, French Guiana - Lab288 P4 | ecosystem: Host-associated > Arthropoda: Insects > Digestive system > Gut ...
AATTACAGTTCAGTTTATGTATTGGTGAATTAGAGTGCACTGATTTTATTTGTGTAACGACAGTGCAATTTAAGTGCTATTGTAAATACAGCGCACTATAGATTCTAGAATAATTACAGTGCAGTGTATTTGCTGGTGAAAAAAAGTGAAGTGTAGTTACTGATGTAACTAAGGTGCTGTGTGTACTTGGGTAAATATAGTTCAGTGTATTTAATGTTGTAAATTCAGTGCAGTGAATGTACTGGGTTCATTAGAATGCAGGGTATGAACTGGTGTAAATTCAGTGCATTTTATGTACTGGTGTAGCTACATTGTAGTGTATATACTTGTGAAAATTTGTTGCAGTGTTCCTTATTTTTTAAATAGAATGCTGTGTAAGTAAGTGGGTAAGTATATTGCAGTTTAAATACTGGTATAATTAAGATGCAGCATATATCTTGGAGTAACTACTGCGCAGTGTTTGGCAGACGAAAATGCATTGAATTTTATGTACTGGTGTAAACATAGTGCATTCTAGGTAGTGAAGTAAATACTGTGCAGTGTGTTTAATGTTGTAACTAGAGAACTGTTTAAACACTGTCGTAAATCCTGTGCAGTATATATACTGGTGTAAATACACTGAAATGTACGTACTGGTTCAAATAAATTGCATTGCAAGTACTGGCGTAATTATAGTGCAGTGTATGAATCGGTATAATTACAATGCTTTGTATGTAATGATGTAATTACAGTGCAGTGTGTCTACTGGAGTAACTACATTGTTGTGAATATAATGGTGTAAATATAGTGCAGTGTTTGTCCTGCCATTAACACAGTGAAGTGTACATACTGCTTTTCCTGAACGGCACTTTATGTAAATGTGCAAAGAAAGTGCATTTTATGTACTACTATACCTTTCTGTGCAGTATATACACTGGCGTAAAATCATTGCAATTTACTTAATGGCGTAATTAAAATAAAGTGCATATACACTATTTAAGAGAGTGTAGTGTACATACAGTTGTAAATACAATGCGATGTATGTGCTGGTGTAATTAGTGCGCAGTGTAGGTATTGCTGGAACTACAGAACAATATAAGTAATTGCTTATATATAGTGCAGTGTATGTACTGTTGTGAGGAGAATGCAGTGTATGTAATTATGTAATTACAGTGCAGGGTATGTCCTGGCCTATATAGAGTTCAGTGTTTGTACTGGTGTATATACAAAACAGTGAATGTACTGCCGTAACTACAGTGCACGGTCGGTTTTATTGTAAATACACTGCAGTATATGTTCTTGTGGAAATTATTCTAGCGCTTTTACATTTGTAAATATACTGCAGAGAAAATAATGGTGTAAATATATTACGGTGTTTGTACTGGCGTAAATAAAATGCATTGTATGCACTGGTGCCGTTTATGTACGGGTGTAAAAACAGATCTGTTTATGTCCTGGTTTAAATACAGTTTAGTTTCTTATGCGTATTGGACCGTGCATCATTTTGATATTTGAATAAATGTTGACCAACTAGATGACACTTGCTTTATTATGAATTGCTCAACATGTTTCAGACGTTAATACGTCCATCTTCAGGAGCTAGCGAGTATTGGTGTGTTGTGTAGGCTGACTTGAGGCGTGCTGGTGTTATGTGGCGGGATTGTCAGTTGGTGATGTGGTATCCGGATACCACATCACCAACAGACAATCCCGCCACATAACACCAGCACGCCTCAAGTCAGCCTACACAAAACAACAAGTACTCGCTAGCTCCTGAAGATGGACGTATTAACGTCTGAAACATGTTGAGCAATTCATAATAAAGCAAGTGTAATCCAGTTTGTCAACCTTCATTCAAACAGCTCAGTTTATGTACTCCTGTAATAAATCTGCAGTGTAAATTCTGAAGTAAACAAAATGCAATACATGTACTGGCGTAACCACAGTGCATTGCATGTACTGGAATAATTTCAGTGCAGTTTATTTACTGGGGTAAAAGCAGTAAAATGTGAGTTTTGGTGAATCTACATTGCAATGTATGTAATGGTCTAACGGTATTTTATTTTATGTACTGGCGTAAATTCAGTGCAGTGTATGTACTGTTGTAACTACAATGCATTTTATCTACTGGCGTAGAGTGCTGTGAAATTTTTCTGCAATTACAGCGTAGTGTATGAATTAGTGTATAAACAATGCAGTGTATGTACTGGTGTAACTAGAGCGCTGTTTATATAATGTGGTAAATTTAGTACATATTATGTACTGTTGTAACTACATTGCAAAGTACTTACCGGCGTAAGTACAGTGCTGTATATGTACTGGAATTTCTACTGTGCAATGAATACATTGGGCCAATTACAATGCAGTGTACGTACTGACGTAAATTTCGTGCATTGTATGTACTGTTGAAACTATATTGCAGTGAATTTAAAAGAGTAAATAGAGTGCAATATGTATACTGTCTTAAATTCAGTGATGTGTATGTATTTGTGTACAAAAATTGCACTATAGAAATTTCCGTGCATAAAGAGTTGTGTATTTACTTTTGTACATATATTCCAGCATATGTACTGCTGTGTATGAAATGCGGTTTATGTTCTGGTGTAAATAAGTTACAGTGTGTGAACTGTTGTAATTAATGTGAAGTGTATGTACTGGTGGATATATATTGTAGTGATTTAATTTTGTAATTATAATCCAGTGTATGTATTGGTGTAAATAAAATGCTGTGTATATACAGGTGTAGATAAAGTGCTGCTTATTTACTAGTGTATCTAAAAACGTATTGCATTTGCATGTGTAAATACAGTACATTGTAAATACTCGTCGAACTAAAGGGCAGTGTATGTACCTCGGCAAGTACACTGCTCTGTATGTACACGTGTATATACAGTGCAGTGTAAATACAGTTGTTATTTTCTGTGCAGTGTGTGTACTGGTTTAAATATATTGCTATGTACTTAATGGTGTAAGTACAATGCAGTGTATATACTTGTGTATAAAATGTGCAGTGTAAAAAAGTTGTAAATACAGTGAGGTGTATGTAGTGGTGAAAACACAAGGCATTGCATGTGTAGGTCTAAGTTGAGTGCAAGCTACTTACTGTTGTAACTTAAGGGCAGGTTATGTACCTTTGCAAATAGAGTGCTGTGCATGTACTGGTGTAACTAAAGTTCAGTGTATGTAGATTTGAACCTAAAATGCATTTCAGGTTTAGTTGTGAAATAAGAGCAATATATGTACTGTTGTAAATAAAGGGCACTGTAGGTACCGGAGCAATTACAGTGCTGTGCATGTACTGGTGTATATGCAATGCAGGGTATTTTTTAGTGCAACGACAGTGCATTTTATGTACTGGTTTAACTACATTGAAGTGTATGTATTGGTGTAATTTCCGTGCTGTGTAGTTGTTGGTGTAACTACAGTGGAATGTAAGTGCTGGTGTAACTACAGCACAGTTTATGTACTGACGTAAATAGAGTGCAGGGTACTTAATGGTGTATGTAATTTACTGTGTATGTAATGACGTAAATAATATAGAGGATACGTAATGTTTTATCTAAATGCCGTTTAGGTACCAGCGTAACAACAGTGCTGGGTAGGTACTTTTTGCTACAGTTAAATGTGTGTACTGGTGTAAATAAAGTGCAGTGCATATACTGGATTAAATGCAATGAAGTGTACGTAATTATGTAATTACAGTGCAGGTTATTTAATGATGTAAACAGAGTGCAATATATGTACTGGCGTAAAAAATGCATTGTAAGTTCTGGTGTAAATACAACACAGCTTCCATACGGGCGTAATTACAGGGCAGTTCATGTAGTGGTGTAACTACAGTGCAGTTTATGTACCGTTGTAAATATGATGCAGTGTAAATATTGGTGTAACTACATTACAGTTTAAATAATGATGTACTTAGTTTTCTTTGTATGTACAGTCGTAAATAGAGTGCAGGTTATCTATTGGTGTAAATGCAGTGCAGTGTTCGTACTGGTGTAAAGAAAGTACATTGTTTGTACTGGTGTAGCTACAATTCAGTGTATGAACTGGAGAAAATACAGTGCAGTGTATGTACGGATGCAAAAATTTGGAATGTATGTACTTGCGTAAATATAGTGCAGTGTGTATAAATTTGTAACTACAATGCAGTGTATGTACTGGCGTAACTAGAGTGCAATGTATGAACTAGAATAACTACAATAGAGTGTATGTATAAGTTTAAGTACACTTCGATGTATGTAATTGTGTAATCTCAATGCAGCGTATGAATTGGCACAACTAAAATGCAGAGTATGAATTGGCGTAAATAGAATTCAGGCCATGAACTGGTGTAAATACTGTGCAGGGTATGTCCTGGTGTAAATAAGATGCAAGATATGTTTTGTTGTAAATACAGATCATTTTAAGTTCTTTTGTAAATAGAATGCATGGTCTTGACTCGCGTAACTAATTTGGGGTGAATATAGATTCGTAACTAGAGTACGGTATATGTATAGGTGTAACTAATTTGCAGTGTAGGCACTGGTGTAACTTCACTGCTGTGAATGTACTGGTGAAATAAAATGCGTTGTATGTACTAATGCACCGATACTGCATTGTACGTACAGATGTAAATGCAATGCAGTGTATGTCCTGGAGTAACTACGGTGAATTGGAGGTATTCTTGTAAAACAGTGAAGTATATATATTAGTGTAACTACACTGCGTTTTGTGTACTGGCGTAACTAAAGTGCTGTGTGCGTCCTGGTGTAGCTACAGAGCAGTTTAGGTAATGTTGTAACTACAGTGCAGTTTACGTACTGGTGTATCTTTATAGAAGTGTAAGTACAGGTGTACTTTCAATGCAGGTTATGTACTGGTGTAACTACAGCGCAGTGTATGTAGTGGTGTAGCTACAGTACAATATAGGTTATTTTGGATTTAGAGTGCAGTTTAGGTATGGCGTTTAATATATTTCAGTGTAAAAATTGTTTTAATTATGATGCAGTGTATGTACTAGAGTAAATACAATGCAGTGTATGTACTGGTGTTACTACGGTGCTGTGTATTTCCTGGTGAAAGTACAGTTCAGTGAAAGTATTGACGTAAATACAGTGCACGGTGTGTAATGGGGTAAATTCAGTGCATGGTATGTAGTGTCGTAAAATCAGTGCTGTGTATTTACTGGTGTAAATACCATGCAGTTTAAATCCTGGTGTAAATACACTGAAGTGTATGTACTGGTTTAACTTCTGTGCATTTTATGTACTGGAGTAAATAGAATGCAGTTTATTTACTTTTGCAAGTAAAATGCAGTGTATGTACTGACGTAATTACAGTGATGCGTGTGTACTGATGTAATTACAGTGCATTGTATGTACTGATGTATTTAGAGTGCTGTGTATATAATTGTGTATCTGGAATGAATTGTATATACTGGCGTCAGTACAGTGGAGTGTATGTACTGTTGTAAATACAGGGCAGTGTATGTACTGCTCTAAAATTCTGTGCAGTTCATGTACTGGCTTAATATACTTCAGTGAATTACTAGTGTAATTAAGGTGTATTGTGTGCACGGTTTCAATTGCGGGTCAGTGTTTGTACTGGTAAAACTACAGTGCATGGTATTTACTGGCGTAATAACAATACGGTTTATTTACTAACGTAATTACATTGAAGTGTATGTATTGTTGTAACTAGTGTGCAATGTGTGTACGGTTGTAAATAGAGTGCAGTGTATGTAATGGTGTAAAGACAGTGTTGCGTATATGATGCTGTACTTACCGTTCAATGTATACACTTGCGTAAATCGATTGCAGTGTATACAGTTGTGGAAAAAATGTAGTGTATATACTGGCGTAAATACATTGAAGGGTCCGTACTGTTGTAATTAAAGTCTAGCGTATGAACTGATGTAATTACATTGCAGTTTATATACAGGTGTAATTACAGTGTAGTGTATATTATTTTGATTATATATTTCAGTGTATGTACTGACATAATTATTTTTCATTGTATGTTCTCGTTTAATTACAGTGCAGTACATGTCCTGCTGTAAATACTGGTCAGTGTAGGTTCTGACGTAAATACAGTGCAGTGTATTCCCTGGCGTAACTCTAGTGCATTTATGTAATTGTTTATGTAGAGTGCTATTTTTGTATTCGCGAAAAACCCTGCGGTGTACGTACAGGTCTAAATACATTGCAGTGTAAATAATGAAGTAACTTCAATGCAGTTTATGTACTGGAGTAAACACACTCCTGTTTAATTAATTGTGTAACAACGCTGAAATATATTTACTGTTGTATATACAATGCCGTGTATGATCTGGTGTATATAAAATGCTTTGTATTCAAATATGTAACTGCAGTTCTTTGTAGGAACTGGTGAAAATACGGTGCAGTGTATGTAATTTTTGCAATGCAGTGCTGTGTAGATACTGGTGTAACTATATTTCAGTTTACGTAATTGGGTTAGTAGAGGGCATTGTAATTACTGGTGTATCGGCATTGCTGTGTATGTATTTCTTTATGAACAGCGCAGTGCATACAATGTCAAAAATACACCACAGATTACGTATGAGCGTAAATAAATTGCAGTGAATTTACATGTGTAATTACAATGCAGTGTAATTAATGGAGTATCTAGTGTGCAGTTTATGTACTTGCGCAGTTTAGGTTGTGATGTAAATACACTGCAGTGTAAGCAATAATTTAACTACCATGCCGTTTATGTACTGGTGTAAATGCAGTGCAGTGTATGTACTGGCATAATTTCATTGCAGCGCACGTACTAGTGTTTCAACATTGAGTTTTATGTACTGTTCTAAATACAGTGCAGTGTAATTGCTGTCGTAACTACACTGCAGTGTACGTATTGATAAATATAAAATGGTGTATGTTTTGGCATAAATATTATGCAGTGTATTTATTGGTGTATTTAAAATTCAATTTACATACAGGAATAAATATTATGCAAGATATGTACTATTGTAAAAAGAATGAAATGTACGTACTGATGTAAACACAGTGCAGTGGAAGTTCAGTCGTAACTAAAATATAGGTTATGTAATGGCGTATGTAAACTTCCATGTATATACTGGTGTAATTACAATGCAGTGTACGTACTGGTATAACAACTATTAGTGTTCTTATTTGTTTATTTTGGGTGCAGTGTACGAGTATGTACTGGCATAACTGTTGTGCAGTGTACAAACTGGTGTAACTAAAAGCAGTGTATGTACTGGTGTAACTACAGTGCAGTGTATGTAATTGTGTTATTATTTTGCAGTTTCTTTACTGGAGAAACTACAGTGCAGTATTGGTACAGGCGTAAATACAGAGCTGTGTAATCACTTGTGTAATTGGAGTGCAGTTTCTGTAATGTTATATATAAATTGCAGTTTATTTAGTGGTGTAACTACAGTGCTGTTTATGTAATGTTCTATGTAGTGTAAATAGTATGTACTGGAATAACGTAAGTGCAGTGTATGAATTGGTGTAACTACAGTGCAATGTAAGTATTTGTGCAAATACATTGCATTGTGTATAAAGACATAACGATCGAGCAGTGCAAATTCTTTGTAAATACAGTGTAGTGTATATATACGTGTAAGTACAGTTCAGGTTATGTAAGGTATAGGTATATTGCAGTGTATGTAAAGGCGTAAATAATGTACGTTATGGTGTGTATACAAGGCAGTGTATGAAACCGTTGCATATTCAGTGCAGTGTATTTATGTTGTAACTAGGGTGCATGGAATGTACTGGTGTAAATTCTTTACAGCGTATGTACTCGTGTAAATATAGTGCATTCTATGTAGTGGTGTAAATATGGTGCTGTGTATGTACTGACGTAAATACAGTACAGGGTAAGTACATTTCTAAACATGAAGCCGTGAATGCATTCGCGTAATTAAATTGCAGTCTATCTTCATTTGTAACTATAGTGCAGTATATGTACTGGTGTAACTAAACACAATGTAGTTCCTGTTGAAAATAATGTGCAGTGTATGAAATTGTATAACTAAAATGCGATGTATTTACTGGTGTAATAACAGTGCAATATATATTCTGGTGTAACTACAGTGCAGTGTACTTACTGCCGAAACTCCAGTTCAGTTTATGTAATGGTGTAATTCGTAGAATTGTAGGTACCGACGTAAATAAAGTGCTGTGTATATACTGGAGTAACTGCAGTGCAGTGTATGTACTGGAATATAATCAATGCAGTCTATATACTGATGTAAATACAGTACAGTGTATGAAATGTTGTAAGTAGTGTGCAGTGTATGTTCTAATGAAAATAAAGTACATTTTATGTACTGGTGTAACTACATTCAGTAAAGGTTCTGATTTAAATAGAGTGCAGTGTATATATTGGTGTAAATATAATACAGTTTATTTACTGACGTAACAAATGTGCACCGTATGTAAAGGAGAACATAACGTACAGTGTATGTACTGGTGTATATAGTGTGCAGTGTATGTACTGGTGTAAATACTATGCCGTGTAAATAATGGTGGAATTCGAGTGCAGTATATATACTGGCGTAAATAACTTGCAGAATATATACTGTTGTGTCTACAGTGCATTTTATTTACTGTTGTAACCACAGTTCTATTTATGTACTGGTGTAAGTACCTTGCATTGTAGGTACTGCCGTAAACACTGTGCAGTGTATGTACTGCCGAAAATATGGTGCATTAAAATATGTGGTGAAAATACATTGAAGTGTATATAATGACGTGACAACATTGCAATATATGTACTGGCGTAAGAAGTGCAGTTTACGTACGCATGGAACTAAAGTGCAGCGTATGTACTGCCGTAACTACAGTGCCGTGTATATATAGGCGTAAATAAAGTGCAGTACAGGTACTGGTGTAATTAGAGTGCAGTGTATGTACTCTTTTATCTATTGTGCAATTAACATAATATTGTAACTTCAGTTCTTTGCATACACTGGCGTAAATATTGTTCAGTGCATGAAATGGAGTAAGTAAAGTTCATTGTATTTACAGGCGTATCTAAAGTTCAATGTAAGTACAAGAGTAAATGAAATTAATTTTATGTACTGTTGTAAAAACTGTACACTGTAAGTAATTGTGTAACTACAGTGCAGTGTAAGTACTGGCGTAGCTGCATTACAGTGCATGTACCGGTGTAACTACTGTGCAATATATGTTCTGGCGTAAATACAATTCATTGTAAGAACTAGCGGATCTCCAGTGAAGTTCATGTACTGGTGAAACCACATCGAAGTGAATTTTGTGGTGCAACTTCAGTGCAGTGTGTGTACCGATGTACCCACAATTCCGTGTATATACTGGTTTATATAGAGGGAATTTTAATTCCTACTGTAAATACAGTGCAGTGTAATTTCTGGCGAAATTTTAGTGCAGTATGTGTACTTTTGTAACTACAGTGCAGTGTATGTACTGGAATAACTACAGTGCATTTTATGTCTAGTGTAATTACAATGCAGAATATGTACCAACGTAATATCAGCGTATTGATTGTTCTCTTGTAAATACAGGCAGTGTATGTACTGGTGTAGCTGCAGTGTAGTGTAACTAGTGGCGTGAATTCAGTGCAGTATAAGTAAATACAAGGCAGCGTCTGTACCGTTGTAAATACAGCGCTGTATAAATTTTGGTGTAACTACATTTCAGTGTACGGCTTGGCGCAACTCGAATCAAGTGTATGATTTAGCGTAACAAGAGTGCAGTGTATGTATATTTGTAACTAGTGTGCAGTGTATTCACTGATGTATCTAGAGTTCCGTTTAAGTACTGGTGTATCAAATGTGCCTCGTAAATCCTGGCGTAAAAGCACTGCAATATGTGTATTTGTGCAATAACTTTTGAGGATATGTACAGGCGAAATTATATTGCAGTATTATCTAGTGTAAATATAATGCAGTGTGTGTACTGGCGTAAATATTGTGGAGTGTATGAAATGTCGTAAATAAATTGCAGTGTATGTACTGGTGTAAATTAAATGCAGTGTATGACCTTTTTAAATAAAATGCAGGGTATATACTGCAGTATATACAGTGCATTGTAAGTACTGGTGTAACTAGTTTGCTGCGTTGGTACTTTGATAAATACGGTGCTTTTTTATGTACTGGAGTAAATAAAGTGCATTTTACATTTATCTACTGGCGTAACTGCAGTGATGTGTATGTAATTTATTCAAATTCTGTAGTGGTTATATACCGGCGTCAATATATTGCAGGGTATATACTGTTGTAAATACAGTGCAGTGTACGCACTGGAATAAATACAGTACAAATATATGAAATGGTTTAAATACAGTGAATTTTATGAAAATGTATAAATAGGATGCAGTGTATATCCTGGTGTATCTACAGTACAGTCTATTTACTGGTTGAAACAGACAGCATTGTATGTACTTGTGAAACTGCAGTGCAGAGTAAACAAATGTGTAACTAGGGTCCATTTTATGTACTGTCATTAATACAGTGCACATTATTTAATTTTGTACATAATTTGCAATGTATGTACATGTGAAAGTGCATTTCATTGTATGTAAAGTTGTAACTAATGTCCATTGTAGGTAATGGTGTAACTACAATGCAGTTTATGTAGCGATGTAAGTAAAATGACGTGTATGTCCTGGCGTTACGATAGTGCTGTATATGTACCGGTGTAATTAAATTGAATTGTATGTAATGGTGTAAATGATTGCAGTGTGCGTACAGGTGTAATTACAGAGCAATGTATGTACTGATTTAAATACACAGCAATGTATGTCCTAGCGTAAATATATTGCAGTGAATGTAATTATGTAATAAAAATTAAGCGTATTAGTTGTAACCTGGCTTTTATATCCGATAATATTAAAAAGGATCCTCTATCGACTTGTGTTTTCGGAGTCCATCTTCAGGGTGGCATGCCCCCATACAGTCTGGAAGATTTACCTCTGTGGCCCACCCTACGCTAAAGGGAAGTCTGCCGCCGTACAGTTCGGTAGCGTGGCGTCCGTGCGGACTGGTAGAGGTTATATGAAAGGGTGCAAGAGCGACCTATATGCGACTCGCGCACTACTCGTTCTTGAGCTGAAAGTTTTGAAAAGGGAAGTCTACCGCCGTACAGTTTGGTAGCGTGGCCTCCGTGCGGAAAGTTAGAGGTTATAGGAAGGGTTGCAAGAGGGTCCTAAATGTGACCATCGCACTGCTCGTTCTTGAGCGGATAATATTAAAAAGTGAAGTCTGCAGCCGTACAGTTTGGAAGCGCGGCCTCCGTGCAGACTGGTAGAGGTTGTGGTTGAGTGCGAGAGAGACCTAAACGTGTCCCACACACTGCTCGAGCGGATAATATTAAAAAGAATAGGTTGTTTGTGTGGCAGCCCCCGTAGAGATTGGTAGCGTGGTTGGGGTGCGGGTTGAGTGCGAGAGAGACCTAAATTTGTCCCGCGCACAATATTAAAAAGGACAGGTTTTAAGTGTGTGTGCCCTCCGTTGAGAGGGGAGTTTGGCGAGGGAATGGGTTCGAAGTGCGACCGAGGCCGTACCCGTTATTGAGCGGGGCGCGCTCCTGCCGTGACAGAGCATGTTCCGTCCGGATTTCTCCTAGAGCAGAGAAAGTGTGTGTAGGGACAGCCCTGGATGCTGACGGCAGCGGAAATCCTTCGGGAGGAGGTGATGTCACTGCATTCCTGCACGTACGTAGAAGCGACTTGTTTTGCTGGAAGGAATAAACTGATGTGGGGATTGTATAAGGGGAACATCTGTCAGTCCTCCAACCATTTACAAATGATAGGAAATGCTCATTAGTGATATTTTAATGCACATACATTCATATATTTACATCACATTGAATGCAAATACAGGTAGTGAACAGTTAAAAATTCAGGTAAAGATCATACAATACCCTGTGTAATTGAAACATTAGGTTCTGAAAAGTACATATCTTGTGCATAGGTAACATACATCACATGAGACGGAAATATCATGTTTTGGGAGGTGGCTAATTGATCAAACAGCTGCGTGTCTTGAACAATTGTCTAGCGCAGAAATCGCACCTCAAATTTTCTTTCTCTTGACGCAACTTGGTAATAGCCTCTCCTATCGTAGCATGGAGTTCTGTGTATGCAGTTGACCAGTAGCGTTCTGAAGGAATTACACATGAGTCGTGAAATCGTTTACTGAATATATGTCGTTTGTCCCTCACAAATGAACATATCAAGTGGGAAAATGAGAGAGGAACCAGCCTGTCGTCGGGAACGACATTCGATTCAACTGCATACACATACTGGTGATAGAGTTTCTTGTCAGTCAGTGTGAAAGATGTTAAATTGAAAGTGAGATGGAAAACTGTGTGGGAAGCCAGATTTCTGAGTGACAGGGGTTGCCGTAGGCATATATTACAGCCACACGACCGTTCGCCGTTACTGGGACCCACGAATGGCTGTAACGTACGTCGTAAGTCCACCGAACACTCAAGGCAAAGGCTAGCTGAATTCCACCCATCGCTAACAACCCTATGTTGAAATAGGTGAAGAAGCGTAGGCGTGTCAATAGGAACACAAACTATAGCGTACATTTTGAAGCCAAATTCACACAAATAGTACCAGATAAATTCAGTGCAATTGATGCTAGATTTCGATGCGCAGGATGTAGAGATATCTGCAATGGCAATTATGAAGCAAACTGTCACATTCTCAAACGTAATGGCGTGTTTGGAATAATCCGGGAGAGTTTCGTATTCCTCCCGGTCGGTTAGATGGAAATGAAAAGGTCCGATTGCAAATATATCAGATTTTCTGTAAATATCTTCAAGGATAGAGGAGTGTGTCCTAGCTATGTGAAGCCTCCTTATGACAGGACTAGTATTGTAATAGGACGTGAGTACACCCGCTATGTAAGCAGGGTAAGTTCCCGTAATTGTGCAACAGATATCTAATTCACAGATTGTCTGTAACAGGTGATGCACGAACTGTAAATGGTCGAGGCTTGTCGGAGTGAAATGAGGTAACCATACGGCATGCCCCGCTACATTCACCAAAGATTGTTGAGTCCGAAACAGACGGTCGGACCCGTCAAATGGTATGTCGAGAGTTCTCATGTCTGCATATGTATCTGCAAAAGAAAATAAGACGTGAAGATTTTACGAATCAATAGCCAACAAGTAGGATCTTGAGGATTCGCAGAGGCCCTTATACACCAGATTCAGGTACAATGATCTGGAATTAATGTTCTCCAGATATTCATCATTCACGACATTTGTGTAACGCTTCGGGAGAAATATATCAACAATTTTATCATCGACGTCCCGTATGGACAGCAGGACTGTGGGCCCATATTTGGTATTTATCCTCTTGCGTGAACAATGGGGTGCGGTCTGTTTAGTATTAGGGAACTGATATCGACTGAAGCGGTGGCGGTGGCCTTTTCAAAGCGTTTTACAAGATCCATTTTTTGTCTGTAAGGGGAAAGAAACCAAGTTGTAGTGCATGATGCAAACATCTAAAAATAAGACCTAGCGACGTAACGTTTCCGAAAAAGGGAATGACGTCTGCATTCGCCTGCAATAAATAGGACTCACGTGAATATGGCGGCTACAGTGTGGCTAACTCCATAGAGTGGGAACTGTAAGTAGTCTGACTGCGAATGAGGGAAGTGATTTTTTTTGTTGTCGATCATAACTAGGATTGTGTATCTTCTTGTAGAGACATGGCGCACAGTTTTGAGATATTGGACACGAATACGAGACAGTACAGGCGGTACAATGCTGTAGGAAGGCAAATTACAGTGCGTTTGATAACCCCTTCGGAGAATAGTGACCCGGTAGCACATTTTCTGGCCAGCGTGAAGGAAGTATTTGAACACGTGTTACGTGACGTTGATGATGCCGATAAGGTGGGATTAACGATTCAGAATTAGGTCAACCAAAATGACAAACCCATAGGAATCAGTTTTCGGCGGAAAGACCAGCTATCCGGGGACGTGATTTGGAGTGCGTTTGAAAAAGTCTCTCCGTCGAATTCTAGGTTCAATGCTCTGGACACTTTGGTCGTAACCGTGCATTCGGTCAGGATGCCTGTAGGGTTCGGTAAAAATGTCCTTAAGAGCAGGGTAGGCTGCTCTCCGTAATGGTGCATCTCAAGAGAAGTAACGTGGAAGTGAAGGCGGAGCAGATTTGTTTAGCTCACGCTTTGGTAATAGCGATTGCAAAGGTAGATAAAGATCCGAATTTTAAGGCGTGTATACAAGGCAGGAAGATACGTCATGTGGTCGAAACATAACTCGAGACGACCGGCATAGATTTGTCTAACGGTGCGGGGATCCCTGAACTAGTCCGTTTCCAGGTACACTTTCGGAAGTATAAGATAGTTGTCTACCGCGGTCTGAGCTGCGAAGACATCATTTTTGAAGGGCAGGTGGACTCCACTAAAAGACTTAATATACTGTTTGAGAATGTCGAACGGCATTATCACGTGATCGCTAAACTTACTGGGGCAATGGCTAGAACGTTCGTGTGTGCGGGGTGCAACAAATCATGTACAATTGACGTCACGCACGCCCGCGACCAGACGTGTAGCGACTGTATGGCCTGTCCCCCGTGAGAATTCTCGGGCGTTAGAAGCCCCTGTGTGGAATGCAGTAGGCACTTTCGAAGTCATACGTGTTTTGCGAACCACAAGCAGTGCACCTCAAAGAAAAAATCAGTATGTGAGCGGAAGCGGTGCTGTGCGACGTGCGGATGGATCGTGACACACCACAATCACGAGTGTAACAAGCGGTTCTGTGACAACTGTAAGCAGAAGACAGAAATAGGTCACTTGTGTTATGAGGCCCCTGAAGGACGCGCGGCCCCC
>Ga0123354_10009659_pt1 | contig 14803 bp, 7 predicted proteins | sample TergutLab28metaG_2_FD_97872 | JGI IMG/M metagenome (GOLD analysis project Ga0123354, IMG submission 97872) | Labiotermes labralis P4 segment gut microbial communities from Petit-Saut dam, French Guiana - Lab288 P4 | ecosystem: Host-associated > Arthropoda: Insects > Digestive system > Gut ...
ACTTATCACTATAGCGGTTAAAATCCGTTTACACTTCTATTTATATAGTTTAGAAAAACATTACACTTTCACTGTAAAGACAAAGAAACACTTTTATAAATATTTACACCTAAAGGCAATATACACCTCATCGACATCTTCAATGCTTCCGGCACATAACCTTTCTTTTCGAACTCACATCCTCTCACACAATTTTTAATTCTCAGTGATTTGCGTCTTTTCACGGAGCCGTTAGTGCTAAGCCACTTGTTACTGCACCTGTAGCAACGAATGGTTGCGAAAAGTGTGCATGTTAGTATGTCATATATGTCCCTGTTTACACACATACAACATTTTCTGGGGTTGAGTGGTCAGCATCACACCCAGACTATTTTAACCCCAGCAAAGAATTCCGCTATGCCGTGTCATAACTCTAGTTAGTCCAGTACCGGAAGTTAGCAAATTAACTTAATGGGGCAAAACCCTTCTTGAGAAGCTACTTGTTTCTCAGCTAGTCAAGAAATTCCCCGCATGTAATGGATCCAGAATGCTCACTGCGGTGTTCAAGCGAGTCCGTCACTTATCCGGAGCCAAAATATTCCAGTCAATGATGTTCATTCAAATGTTTATGATTCGTTTTAATGTTATCCTTCTATCTATGGCTAGGTCTTCCAAGTGGATTCTGTCCTTTTCCCACCAAAACCCTGTATGCACTTGTCTTCCTACCAAACATGCCACATGCTGCGCCCGTCCTTTCACTTGCTTACCCGAATAATATTTGTTGAGGGGAGACGTGCCATTCAAGAATTGAAGTGATTGTTAACAATTCAAGTGCGCGAGATTTGAGCTTATCACAGCGCTTGCTGAAGACCGAAGTCTTCTGCGATGTGACACCTTGTCATTAGGCGAGCAGCTGACGTTTGAAAGGATCTTAATGCTGTCAATAACAAACGTCACATGCTGGAGCTGTTACGTCACGCACATATTTGCTAACTTGCTTGTTTCACCATTAATGTTTCTTGTTCTTCAGCTTAGTGTCATCCAGATGATTACAGTATAAAAGCATCACTGCCGTCAACACTGAAAATTGAAGGTTATAGTATTTCGATACACTTTGTACGTGGATTTTATACAATATTGTGTTAGTATTTGTGCAACATTAGTATGTAGCGATTTTTAGATAGGTGCTTTGACGAATCGGGTTGAATATTAGACACTAAAATTACGGAGCCTCAGTAGTAAAATGCTTACGTCTCCTGAGTGATATTCCTGTCGTGCAGCACATTCCTGTATTCGCAATCGGAAATTAACCACAACTCCGCAGCAAACATTTATCAGTGGCTCTAATTTCGACGCTGACGTGTTGTTCCTTCTTCCCTTAACGTGCCACAAAAGAATGTGATGATGTTCAGTAACGCATTTGTAACTAACGTACTGCAGTATGGAAGACAAGTTTCTGTTAATTTGCAATCACTATTACTGGGATGCATTGCATGCCGGGGAGACCACTTAAGAGACGTAACTTTAATAAGTAAAAGGCGCATATTAAATGGAATTTGCTGCTGATGATAAGTAATTTTTGGTGTGTTTTTTATTTTCAAGCCAATTCAGCAAAACAGCGATCTGAAAATCATCACCTTCTATTGCTGCATAACCAGCAGATTTCAGAAGCTGACGGTAGCAACAGATAGACAGGTGGTGACTGGTCAAAGGCATTGGCTGTTTGTACCTCTTTGTCCTCGTTATTCAAAAACGCAGAGTCGCAGAACACCCAGAGTACCGGCAGTCATATTTTGTTGTGCGCAAACTGGGCCCATCACGTGCTGACCGTGCTTGAAAAGCTCGTCTCTTTCTCCCGTCTGTATCACTGCCAGTGCGTGCGTGATCTTGGCCACTTTCGGCTAAGGTGTGTGGAAAGCATGTAGCTGTGCCTGTCACTGGATGGTGGGCTGGAATTAATTTCTTTGTGCGACTGGCAGCTCTCACAACAGAGTGGGTACTGAGGCCCTCTCCGTGGTGCACATGCACAGTACGAGTTGAGATAGCGTCTAGCTTCAATTGCAGGAGTTATATGGGAACATAATTTATTAGTTTTGATGAGGTAAGGACCTGGAAGGTGATCGTAGCCTGTTTAAAGATTCTATCATAACATTTGTCTGGAAATCCTGAGGAAAGCCGAGAAACGTTTGATTCAGTATAGCCAGTAGTCTAGGCTAAATTCGAAATCATTATTCAGAATACAAGTTTGTATATTATAGCTGTGCGGAATTGCCCTTTATAATGTTCGTTTTTTACTTTTATTGTAGAACATTAAATACATAGGGTTAAAGTGTTTATTTTATTAAGGTTTGTCTGAAGTACTTTTTAATTCCAACTTATACCTTCTCCTCATTAGCCTTACTTGAAAGCTTTGGTAATTCATCATTCCGCGTGGCATTTATTTAAAAGCCCTTCCCAGTGGCCACATGATCTAAGGCGAGGACCTAAGGCCGCTCGCTTGCTTGGACCGCGGGTTCAAATCCCGCTGGCAACATGGATGTTTGTCTCGTGTGTTGGTGTTGTCAGGTGGTGTGTCCAATGAGTGTGATCGCGAAGCCCCGTAAGGGGAGGCCGTGACACGGAATCGGGTCGCAGAGCCACAGGCCAAAAGAAAAAAATTAATTACAATGCACATCCGTGCAATTACACAGCTTAAGCCGTTTAGCACAATTAAACATTTTTATGTGTTTAATTTGTCTTCACGCCACTAGGATCTGTAAGGTAGTGCAGTATCTGAAGAAGGTTTAATGGACTGTTCATAATACGCGCGTTTTTACATATAAGGCCTGCATAAACCGACATTTAGGGACGGAATCACCCTCGGAGAAATTTGTAATTTTATAGAAAACGCGTGTTGCTTTGCGTGCTGTACTAAGACGTCGAAGTACCCTTTTAGAAATTAACACATTTAAAATTTCGGTATTTCATAACATCAAAAAATTTATGAGATTTCATATTAGAATTGTCTGATTTCAGGGGTTTTCAGAGTTGAAGAGTAAAGTATCCTGGGTTGTCATGTCGAATGGACTCGTAAATAGTTACGTTATGAAGGGCCGCATTGCTTTCGAAACGTCGGCAATTAACAGTAGACACGGCGCAACGTTTTTCGGAAATTCAGTCCCGAATATATTACGTTGTTGCTTGGCATAGTAAAAAGTTTTGTTTATTCGTGAGTATGAAAAGAAGGTCATTAAGGCCATTAAAATTTTAGAATTATTTCTCTCTTGATTATTAAGAGGGAAAAGTGTACGAATAACCTTGACAGTTTTAATTGGTTATTCCTTCTTATTCCCCTTTTCCCATTACCTCTCATTTTCAAATTTCGGTAAATTTCAGTGATCAGTTACAAGCATCCAAGCATGCAACCACAGCAGATGAACTGACTTTAACAGAGTCCCATTAATTTACGCTTGCGCTAGTTTGATCGCTTCATGAACTATTGCCTCGTAAACATGAAACTCACCCAAAAATTAATATTTCTTCTTCTCCCTCATTTCCCTTCCTGTCACTCTTTTTCATCTGGTCTGGCTGCGTGCATTAAAACCTTCAAATGGATTCCACAAATAATTTCCCTTCTTAAAGGAAGACGAATGAAAGCAATCACAAACGGCGCAGGCTTTTCTGTAGGGCTGGGTTTAAAATATTTGAGCTCTAATTTCTCATTCTCCCTAAGACTTTATGGCATGCTGCCAAAGAAAAGGGATACCTTGAACTGCTCTTTCTATGGCGACCTGCTCGAAAACTGTGCTGTATTTACTAGATTAGCTCCATATTCTGGAGGCCTTAGGCGTTAATCTGTGCCAAAATATCAGTTGATTGAAATTTCGTATGGTGGTTCTCTTCGGTATCGTGTGATAGTATCTTTAAAAGGGCGGGATCCGTTCCTTATGCTTCAAAACTCATCAAATATCATTACGTTTTCTCACTGGACGCTCTATAAATTGTACAGTAGACATAGCGCCATAAACGTAAGAAAACTCTGTCATTTTGTTTATCTTAAACGTAACATCTTCTAATGAAAATAAATTGTAACCAACACATTGCTCTTCATTGTTGTTCCAACCTATTTACTGTATTTATTCGTCGTTTAAATTGTTCCTAGTATATTTCTTCTCATTTTCCATTCCAGTTATTCGAAGTAGTTGTTTACATTATTCAGAATATTACTCCTTCCCCACTTCTGTTTACTTATTTCCTTTCCACTTGAGGTAAATATAACTGACCATGGGCCGCAGTACAATTCGCGGAGAGGTTTGTTAGGATGTGAATAAAAATCGCAACGTTTGGAAATGTACGCAGCTTATGTAAATAACACAGGAGTTGTAATTACTGGTTTGATTGGAATATTTCGCGCCTTACTGAACGAAATCAATGTAAGTATTGGCACTTATTTGATGTTTATCAATGCGCAGCATTTTTCAGTCGTGGCTGGCGCCGATTGCGGATGGCCTTCGTGATACGAACAATGAGACAGTGAACTCCGTTGTCTTTTTTTTCGGCTAAATAGTGGCGTTGTGAACGTGCTAATAAACCCCGCCGAGGATCTGGGTCACATGGTGTTGAATGAATGAATGGTTTAACCATAAATTCATTTAAGGCAACGGCCCCTTGCTTAGCAGGGATAGCTCGAGAAGACCTCGTCAGGGGAGTTAGTCCTGGAGAGGCGGATATTCCGCTTCTTGTTGAAATCTCACCACGATGACCGGATTCGTGCATTGCGTCTCCGCTGTCCGTCAGTCGTCTTCTAGAAGACATCCCACCATCTGATCTTCGGTCCTCCAAGATTCCTCTTCCCGATCCTTGGGCACCACATTGCAGCAGCGTAGGCCCATTTCGAGAGGTTAATTCTTGCTACATGTCCTCCCCATCTCCACTTCAGCATCTGCGCCCATGCAACTGTTTTTTTTATGCCGATCATTTTTCTAACTTAGATGTTTCGAACCTTCATATTGTATTAACTACAGCTAATCAATTTTGTTTCCCCGCCCCCTCGCAATTTACGGGTTGTCGAACCAAATGGCCACCAGCCAATCGGAAAACCCAACTCAGAATTTAAGCTGAAGGCAACATCGGCTACAGCGACGTCCAAGTGCGTGTGAGGACATAATATGAGCTAGTCACTTGACTAGTGAACATAACTCGGTGGTCTCGGCACCCAACCAGGTATTCGACATTTGACAGCCGACAAGCGAACGTAGCACCCGGTCCTTGGTCATTTGACGAGTGAGCATACCCACATCACTTTGTGTGTGGCTTCCGAAACTAAACCTAACATTTTGAGATAAGATTTCGAGGAGTTTACATAAGATTCTAGTTTTGATGGGCGAGAAAATATTAAGCCACTCAAAATTTAAAAATAACGACTTATCATAAGCTTACCGCGACGTGGTTTCATCCTAATTATTTGTAAGTGCTGCGACGTAACACTTTTCGTACAGACAACCGTCACCAACAGTGCGGCAAATGTGAACGAACCAATATTTTACCCCGAAATATGACTACGTCATTGTTTGGTCCTGTACCATCAACGCCCAAGAGTCTCAACAGTCGATAGTTCTCGGGTTTTGCTCCCAAATAATCCCTAACATAAATGTTATGTTTCTTACTTGACGTGGCCTGTCATAGCTAGCACGGAGCTCAGCAGCTCAGCAGCTAAGTACCTTATCGCTCTTTTTGCAGTGCCGTGGCCAAGACGCCTCTTCCAGTCCTTGAAGGAAACGTAGAGATAATGCAGTTTGGCTCAAGAAGAAAAATCTTTCACAGAGCATCGATCGGCAGGTTACTTAATGACTGGTAGCGAAGTGATGATAATGACGTGAAGGAGAACAGAAACCACCGAGTGAGTGATGAGGAGTCAGAGGAACTTGGCAAAACATGGAGAGATAAGCTACAAGTCTGCCTTCTGCTCTTTATTCTGTATAGAAGCTACTATGTCTGATTCGGAGTTCCCTTGGCGGTTTATCCCTAATGTTGATTCTGGTTTTGGGTTTTTGCACCTCGTAGCAGTGGGCTGTGTTACCGACTTGTCGCTTTTATCTTTTTCATCAAGAAGAACAATGACAGAATGCTTTTAGGGTATACAGGCCAGTTTTTCTCCTGAACACAGAGTGTAGGAAAGGGGCTATGACCCTTTCGGGGAGAGAACATGTTTGTATAGTCAGGTGAACCGCAGACCAAGGGAAGGGGGACCGCCTACCAATACTAGCTCTTGTTACTAACTTCTACATTGAAGATGGCGATAGCGCGTTCCTACGAAACATTGACAACGCCACCAAATGACAGAAGGTGCAAAAAACCCTAAGTAGGATCAAGGTTAAATACTACGTCGTCTATCGACAAGAAAGTAAAAATATTTTTAGACACTATGCCATATATCGATCACTTTATGGGACAAAATGTAGGTCTGTTTGTGGCTCCTGTCCAGGTGAGAGCTTCGAACTATTATAATGGATCTTATTTCCTCTCCACCGCTTTTGTCTAATTTGTCTCATATTAGTGGCTTTTCATAACACTATTTTACATTACTTTATTCGGTTGTTCATATTTAATACTTTGAAATGGGTGTTTTAACAAGTGTGATATAGCTGTATGGATATGAAGTATCTGGCTTAGTGCGGACCCTAGTGGTAGCCTTTTGTGAATGCGGTACTGAATCTTCGTGTTCCATGGGAGAGAGGGAATTTCTAGACCAGATAAGGGGCTATTAGTTTCTCGAACAAGAAACGAGTCCCTTTTGAGTTATCTGTCCGTACATAACCTTATACTGAGAATCATGATTCGCTTTTCCTTATTTTCGATCCACAGTCTACTAAAATACTGCGACCTCGCATACTTCTGTTTCGATTCACAAGAATAAAATTAATTTTTTAGAACAGTTACGCAAGTACCGTCCAATAAATTTTTCTCTTTATACGTTGTGTCAGTTTGGACAGTATCCATACCCATTTTTTTGATTTCAGTAATGAAGTAGCCAAGCACTGGCAAGAAAATTGCACAAGTGGGACAACTAATGATGTTTAGGAAAACGTAGAACTGGAACAAAAGCGTGGTTTGGGCTTGTAGGATATTGCTCTTCAGTTTCTTTGTTGTGCTATCCAATTTCTCTACATTTTTCTTTTGAACACTAAGATTCACAATATTAATCCCAATGTGTACGCGAAATGACTTCTTCGGGCACATATAATATTTTACCAATTCCAGGAACTCTGCTGTTGAGACAGGAAAACCTTACATATTTCCCATAATTTATAGGGAAAGTTGTGATTATGGTAATATATCTGCGTGTCTGCTCTCTGTAACGCACTTGAAAGTAGTTAAGGCAACCGGAAGCTTGGCATGAACATCATGAAACTAGCCGACAAATTGGTTTCCTTCTTATATTCTGATCATGCAAATTTCTGAGGTGGGAGTGATATCAGCGATTATAGGATAATTGATCTTCGAGGAATAAATACATTTCGTGAATCAGGTTTTTGTTACATTTTAATGTAGCACAACAACATGGCTTCCTCGCGAGATTATTGGCTTCTTGAGCTTTAGGTTTATTGGAGACAACTGAAGAAAAATTGAGCTTGGCTTACGAGTTAACTAACTAAACAGCGGAGCGTGGCATGTGAGATAAGTAATTACACAATGGAGCCTTGGCATGTGGGATAAATAATGAAACAGTGGAGCCTGACTTGTGAGGTAACCAATGAAACAATGGAGTCTGGCATGTGAAATAACTAACGAAACAAAGGACCCTGGTGTTACAGTTAAGTACTGAAACAAATGAATCTGCGATGTGAGATAACTAATGGTACAGTACAGCCTGGCATTTGAGGTAAATAATGAAACAGTGGAGCCTGCGATGTGAAATAATCAGTGGAACAATGCAGCCCGGCATGCGAGATAACTAATTATAAAACGGAGCCTGGCGTGTGAGATAACCAACGAAACAATACAGAATGGCATGTCATATTCTGTATGGAGATGGATCATTCAGTTATTAAATTACGTAATTTTTAATCTCATAATCTTGTGCCTGTGCTAGATTTATTTTATAGAATGGAGTCTTTGATGCGAAGTCGTGTCTTTTGTGTTCTCGTTTCCAAGTGAACAGTCCAGATCTTTATCACTAATCGTTTTCAATGGTATATAAATCATACTTCATGCAGTACAATACAAATATTATCAGAGCTCGAATTATATAAATAATAGTGAAAACAAAAGTCTGTTTACACGTGGTGATCTGTCATATACCTGCAGCACACAGAACGGGTTCATTAAAACGCGGCTAATATGATTGGTGCGCGATGACGTTGGAAATTGCGTTGCCATGGTGATCCCCTATTGTAGACCTCTATATTGCATACTGGGGTTGTAAGGTTATTTTCATTGTATAGTTTCGCATTTTTTGCATAAATAAGAGCACGTCTTTTATTTCTCCCCGACATCATGGCAACGCTAGCTGTGGAATAAATGTCGAACATCTCCGTCGGTGCTTTGTCCATTAGCAACTTAAATTAGCTTACAGAATTTTACAGAGTGATGTTTCATTCATCAAACCCTTTAACTCAGTCACGTAATAAATATGTGCAACGTACAGTTAAAAATTCAGTACTCTGTGCCAGGTATTGTGTCGCAGCGGAATGAAGAAATTGTGTAATGAGCATGCATGTTTTCTGCAGAGGCTGAAAACGCCTCTTGCTGTGTTGTCTCTAATAAATTAGGTCTACCAGTTGTGCAGCAGTTAGTGTATAAATGTCAGTCTCTCCTGTAAGCGAAGTTATTGAGAGAGGGTAGTAGTACAGACACACTCATTCTTAACCTCGTCGCTAGACCGATATAGATGGTCAGTTTTACGCCCTGGTGCTTTTGCCCGAGGTGAAAACCCCCGATAACCGTCGAGTAAGAGACTGCGTGGTCCCCACAGCTGGCCTGCTTGAACCATTTGGAAAAAGTGGAAAAACCCATACTCCTTCCGGAAAAAAAATCCCGAATCGCCAGTCCATAGCCTAGTTGGGTTGTCGAATATCGTTAATGTAAGCAACTGTTTCTTGAAAGATGTCCCTGTAAGAAAAGGCCGCGTAGGTTGGAATCTGTTGACAGATTCAGTGACTAAAGTCCTTCAGTGTCTTACAACATGTGAAATTGATTGTGGGCTGGGAGAACTAGGTGGAAGGACAGGCATAGAGTGGGAAGAAGAGGAAGGGAGAGGAAAATGAGAGGGAAGAAGAAAACGAAAGAAAAAAATTGGAGAATTATGACGGAAGGCAGGAAGAAGGGGGAAAAAGAATAAATAAAGGGCGAAAAATAAGAAACTATGGAGAATGGAAGAAAGGAAAGGAAAAAAGAAAGAAAAAGAAGATATGTTAGAAACAAGGAAAAACGAGCAAGAAAATATTCGAATCCTCTGAGTACGCCATTACAAGCGCAGTGTATGTGACGACAGCGGACGCCCACACGCACTGCGTGCCGTGAATGAGCGTAGACGGTAGAGCAGGCGTGGTGATAAAGATAAGGTTTACTGATACAGCCGCTGATGTGTCATTGCCACATATTTGCAACTAAGACGCCTAACATTATATACTACTTCTCTGTCAAATCTACCCTGCCGGTTATCTAAATGCCTACGCTAGGCGTTTTTCGTAAGAGGCAACCGGAAGTACTGTTGGTGGGATGAAAGACTTGAGACAGATTTAAAGGAGTTTTCAAACGGTGAAATGGAGTCGATCTTCAATGATGAAAACATATGGCTGAAGAAATAAGTTATGTACGAAGTTTTCAAGACTTTTCTTCAGCCCTCATTGTTCCCACAATCTCGTAATATGCTGTGACCTGCAAAATGGTACTTGTCCCTAAAGACGTGGACGGATACATTATGTGGAACGGTAGTAGCCCAACCCGACACAGCACGGTACATCCTATCCCCCAAGAAATTAAATTAGAATGAATTACTTTATTCGTGACGTCGGTTTTAGTGACAACCGGTCTCCTTAATTGAGTTTAAAAGCATCTTCAACGATCCTAATACATCAAGGAAGTTATTCTAGAAATTCGCACATTCACAATTTATTCATTCTACTACGTGTTTGAAGTTAGCCCCGCTCTCTTACTCAGCTATGCAGGAAGAAGGAAGCCTGACGAACCCAACACAGCGCCCTACATTTTCTCTTGCATCCTATACGCCTAAAAAATTTAAAAAAATCCCTAAATTAGGCGGTTTTAAGAAACTGTAACAATGGACTTTTTCAAATAATGTTCTTACACCTCTCGCCTGATGATTAGAGTTGAGACAATTCCCGAAAAATTGCATGTGCAAAATATACTTCAGACAACGTGCAGTGTCGTTACAAATTATTGGTATATAACGAAACAGATACTGACTACGGGCTGGACGGTCCGGGATCGAATCCCGATGGGGACGAGATTTTCCGCCCGTTCAGACCGGCCCTGGGGGCCACCCAGCCTCCTGTAAAGTGGGTACCGGGTCTTTCCCGGGGTTAAAGTGCGGTCGGGGCGTGCTGCTGACAAGACTCCCTTCTAGTGCCACGGTAATGGAAGAGTAGAGCTATACCTATACCCACCCTCTGGGCCACACCGGGCCTGTAACGGGTTCACTTTACCTTTGTAATGAAACAAATACTGTCACAAACATTTATAGGGTCGATCTTTGCCTCCAGTAAAGTAAGCAATGCCAACTTCCAAATCCTTCTGAATTCACCGTTCCTAGTCAGGTTACTATTTGAGTTTACATTAAGCAGTCGTATATACACTCTTCCAGTAACAGACAACCATTTCTTTAACGCTCATACATCTTACACTCAGAGGAACAGGCCAGCATTGCTACAAATTTCTCTGACATAACGGTTTTATGTCAGTAACTAAGGATTTCATTGACACCGTATTTCGTACTGATACGGATTTGTGTCCTGGTTTCAGATTTCTTTAACTCATCTGTTGAATTCAGTTTGAGAGACTAAGTACTGCTTTGTTTGTGTTTAACAGATTTTATAAGTAGCCTATATGCGATCTGAAATATAAAATAAGAATAAAGTATAATTTGAATAGTAAAAAAGTGTAAAGTGCACCCTTGTAAGGCACTGACGCTCTGTACAGGCCGTACCGCCCATAGGGGGAGTAAGAGGTATAGCTGTACTCTTTCTTGACCACGGCACTAGAAGGAGTTGAGGGGTTAGCGTCACGGCCCGGCCGCTGTTTACCCCGGGAAAGATCCTGTACCCATTATACTGGAGGTTGGGTGGGCCCCAGGGCCGGTCTGGACAGGTGTGGAAAATCTCGCCCCTACCGGGATTCGATTCCCGGACCGTCCAGCCCGTAGCTCAGTCGCTATACCAACTGAGCTACCCGGCCCACAATTTATATAGTACTTTTATCAAAAACTTTTAAGTAGCTCCAGTAAACGGCATTTGGTCTTCAGATTTGCATATTATTTTGACTTGCACCGCACAACTGTCATACTTACACTTTGTCTGTTCCTAATAACAAAGTGCAAAACGTCTAAAATATGTCGATAAGGGAATTACTGCGGGTTTTCTATACTTTAAAACAAGTAAGAGAAATTTTATTTGAACAAGAAGTTACATGACCGCAATAAGTTGAACCCACATTTATATCGAACAGTCTTCTCCATTTTATGTCACGATTCATTGATGTGATCTGATCCCTGGAAATAACTTTGAAACTTCTTTTACATGCATTTTAAAGCATGGCGGGGAACAAGTTCGAGGTCAGAGCTGTTAGTTTTGACCATTACGGGTTTTGTTAAGGTCTGTGAAGGGCAGGAAATGAGGTCGCATTAGAATCGAGCGACTGTAGGGCAACAGTGACCCAATTCTTTGATCACGTACGAACAACCTTCTACATTTGACTCATCCCTTTCCTGCATCTGCGGAAATAATGTTCATTTATTTAAAAAAAAATGGAGTCCGACCCTGGCGACGTGGTTACTGCTAGGTATATGCCACTGCTTACATTTAATAATTTTACACAAATCACCAAATACTTTAAAGCTTGGGTCTCCAACTTTTGTATTGCAGAGGACCACACCCTTTTTTGTGGGCTGGCTCGCGGGCCGCACATGAAAAAATAACAATAAGTGGCATACATTACTGCCTAAATTTTTGCGCAATTTTTGTGATATATACACATTTTACAAATTTGGGCGCGAACCGCATAAGACATACGGCCAGCGGGCCGCGGGTTGGAGACCAACGCCTTAAGTCTTCTCAGTATTTTATTAAACATTATGAATGACCAGTTTCAGAATGAGTTATGTTGTGTTACATGCTCCATCCACAAACGTTCAATCTCAGCTCGTAGATCACAGAGAAAAGAGACTCCCCTCTATGATATGCTGGATGTTCAACTGTTTCATCTACATCAGCTTGTACGTAACAGGGAACCACTGTGTTATTCACTGACTCACAGTAACCACGTCCCTATCCTATGTAGAGTTGTCGTGGTCTTCACGCGCTACTCCACGTCAACTTTCACCCAGTGTTCTTTTGTTCTTAGATCAAATCAACCGTTAATTACACATGTCGGACTGCTGCCATCTGGTTGCATTATGTTACATTGCGTACTGAATGCTCAATTGTTTTTAGTCCCATTCTGTACCACACAGCGAAGAGAATCTTTTGGATTATATGATTCATATTCAGATGTTTCTTCGGCCTCAGCACGTATCTCAGAGAACCAGGGTGTGACTCACTCAGAACAAGAGTATTGTGCGTGTGCTATGTATAAGGCAAACAGGGAAATGATTGAAGAAAGGGATAAAATATAACATGTCTCAGTCGAGGCCGTCTGACCCCCTAAGAACAATCCTTTACTATCTTCTATACCCAAAACTGACACGAAACAATGAATCAGTGCAAGGAAATGGACGATGCTAGCGGGGTAAAATGTCCTCTCTGTCGTATTAAAAATAAACCGGTACATTTGTGTTTCGTTTTCACGAGTTTCAAAATGAGCAAGTTCATTGTGTTCGAAGCTATTTCTGTATACTGATATTTGTTATTGAGAGCTTGCAAAGTACTGGGCATTTCGAATGTAATTTAATTTGACCCTGTGTAAAACGTAACCATAAACTCAGCATTCACCACATCAAAATTCATTACTTTGCTGTATATTCTGACAGTCCTGTATGAAACTGAAATAGCACGATGAACAAACTGCTGAACTGATATTGCAGTTGAATATTCGACATTCTTATCATTGCTGGGGGGTGGAGTATCCTGATCGATATATTTCTTAGTGTTTCTGTGTACCTTCATGAAAATCATGGAAATAAATACCAAATCAGGTAAAAATTAAATATTTGTTTCCCAGGTTTTTGACTGCTTCACATGTTAACCATCGAGTTTGATTGCATATAATCTATACAGTTAAATGAAGAAGTTTGAAAGAGGCCATCCCGTTGTGTATTATCAAATTTGTGTTATATATTATGCACCGTCAATACACAACATGGATCAAACAAGATGCAATAATTACAATTAGGTAATATTTGGCTACATGTTTCGGCCGTGACCGACCATCTTCAAGCCAACTAAGAACAACAATTAGTTGGCCTGAAGATGGCCGGTCACGGCCGAAACATGTAGCCAAATATCACCTAATTGTAATTATTGAATCTTGTTTGATGCATGTTGTGTATTGACGGTGCATAATATATTATACATAAATGAAGAAAGCCTAAGGTATAAAAAAATTGTGGACAAAATTGCGAAATCGAAGATGTTTAATACAAGTTTCGACCAGAGTTTTGACAGTCCACGACTCAAGCATGAGTATTAAATTACGCCTGCTCTTTCAAATAACTCTTTTCTAAATATGTATGGCGCAAAGTTTAAATACGACGGATAAGTTGTCCCGAAACGTCGGTAAAGTATTATCACTATACGCTGCGTAATATTCCAGAAAAGCGCGTATTTTATGAGTATTATACGTACAGTTTACAAGCTACTACCTATACTGATTTCCAAACTGGTTACTGACATATTTAAAATATTGTGCAAGGAAAGTTAGAGGCTTCTCCATAGGTTTAAAATTAAATATGTTTTATGTTAAATTACATTTTGTCCTTAAAATTACTTTGCTTTAGATGATATTAGAATGACCAATTGTGGCAATGATGATGATGGTGACGAGGATTATTTATTTCTGCAGTGTATTTTATGATGCTGTCAGTGTCTCAGGTATGTAGCATCGATAGTGGGATGAGGTTGAATAGGAAAATATTTGGAACGAATAGGTCGTGGCCTCTTCAAGGTATTCTCCTTCGTTTGCCTGGATGGGCTGAAGAAAACCACAAAATGCTTGACACGCTAACCAGTGTATGGTCTGAGAGCCGACATGGACACCTTTCAAATATGTCTAAATGGCCCCGACAGTGATGATAATGGCGATGATACTGATAATAATTACCACAAGAACCTAAAAAATCATACAATTCATTCATTAAATTTATTGACAACGTAAATTAAGTTAATTACGTGACTAAGAAACTGGCTGGACCTCAGTTGAATTTAGTTTTGATACTCGTCAAGAAGAAGAAGACGAACTTTCTTTCTTCTTTCAAGGGTCAAGACCGGCCCTAGGGCCCACCCTTCTTCGTTTTCAATGCATACAGAAGTGTCTGTTTTTAAAGTTGTGAATGAATTATGCTATACACGTACTAACTCCGCTACCCACAAATGCCTTCATGGCTTACAATGGACAAATTTTCATTTTACAGGGAAGTACTGCAAAAAGCTACAAACAAAAAAAAGCACATACT
>Ga0123354_10009660_pt1 | contig 14803 bp, 14 predicted proteins | sample TergutLab28metaG_2_FD_97872 | JGI IMG/M metagenome (GOLD analysis project Ga0123354, IMG submission 97872) | Labiotermes labralis P4 segment gut microbial communities from Petit-Saut dam, French Guiana - Lab288 P4 | ecosystem: Host-associated > Arthropoda: Insects > Digestive system > Gut ...
AAAAGCGATATAAAAAATAACCAAAAAAAAAAGGCCCCCCCCCCCCCCCCCATATCTACTGGACAGGAAACTTGGTTAGGTGAGATGTGGACACAGAGATGAAAAAGAAACCATTTATGTCACAGGCACTCACATAACCAGTTGCAAAAATTCAAATGTTTTAAAGAAACCTACAGTACCAGAAAAACTGGTATTCATTGTGTAGTGCATTTCCTATTTTGGATGGACTTAAGAAGAAGCTTCATGCACATTTTTTTAACTTTGCTTCATAACCCTTAATTACAGAGGCATAAGAAAATTAATAATGGAATATAATGGGACACACCTCACTCTGGTCTATGCTAATTATGTTAGTTCGTTGGGCACAAACATATCATAAACAAAAGCACATTCTATACTATGTACCAGATGCAACTAGTACAGTGATTAATACAGAAATAAATGCATAGAAAACTAAGTACAATGCATTATAATGTCATGTCACCAGAATTCAGGATGAATCCACAATGTAAACAGATGTAACACATCTTTCAACAATGTCACAAAGCTAAGATATTTATGAACAACAACAGGTGAAAAAAATTGGATACTTGCAAATCACCACAATAAATATGCAAAATTCTTTCTGCTATCCAGTTTGGAACCTTTTATTTTCCCATATCCTTTCTGAACACTTAAAAATTAAGTTATACAGAAATAGAATTTTATCAGTTTTTTTACATATGTGTTAAATTTCATCTCATCCTAAGAAAAAAATTTTGGAGAAAAATGTGTTGAGGAAATTATTTGGACACAAGAAAGAACAAGTAACAAGAGGAACTGATAGGCATGGAGTAGAGGAAATGCACAGAACATTTCCCATAAAATCTAAAGAGAGACTGCAGGCACACATTGTAGAATAATACAATGTATTGACATGAATTTTGAAGAAAACGGGTATGGCCTGGATTCATCTCAATCAGGACAGGGGTCTTGATATTTGTGCAGCACAGGAAACTAACCTAGACAAAGTGCTCGACATATCTTCAAGACTAGTGACAAACATAACTAATGCCCCAACTACATGTGTATTAACACTTGAATATTTGCAGCTTCCTGATACCAACACAAAGCAGCATTGAGCTACTTATTCTAGAGATCTCTTATGTATAATAATGTCTTAGATATCCTAAATTTAAATGTATCAGTTTTGACATTAAACCCCCAATCTTTTCACATAAATGACAATTTGTCACCACACTACTAATACCATTACTATGCAAGCAAACCTGATGATAGCATGGCTGTACAAAAACACATAAACTTATATAATTGTATATTACACAGGGCAGGCCATAATTAACTGAAACACCGAAAACTGAGTAACGCAGAGTCATGTAACAAGCTCTGCAAAAATGTTCCTGACCTTCTGGTTCAATAGTATGTGACTTCCTGGCATGATAAAAGACTATCAGCTTCTCAAAAAGACCCTGTCTCATGAAACTGGTTTATACATGGCAGCTACCAATGAAGTCATATATTCCATTCATCACGAAAATATACAATGGTTTCATTATTGGCACTTCACTGTTTAAAATAACCCTGGAATTCCAACTTCCCAATTTCATATTATTACAACCTGAGGAAAGGGCCATTTCAAGCAAATACATGCAGTATTTTATGAAATAAGAAGGGCACAAAAAACTGCATCAAAAACTTTAACAAATGTAGTAACAACACACTATATGTAAATTATTATACAAACTTCAATCTCTTCTACACTTACCAGTGTTTAACAGCACAGACTATTCTTAGGCATTGTCTATGCCAATACAAGAAGAATTGTCTCATGAGAAACCAAAGGACTTACATATGGTTTCAATAAAAGCAATTTTTAACATTACAGTTGTCACTGTTTTGCACTTCAGATCATCTTCCAATTGGCCATTTCACTACATCCTTTGGTAATTTAATAATGCCTTCTTGCTGTCCATATTTTCCATCACTCCCCTTCTCTACCTTTCAGTTGGCAGACTCCATTCACCCACTTGTCATATAATGGAATGTTATGATAAAGTCAATCTCACCCAAATCCAGAGTAGAAGCTACAGCACAACTAGCAATGATCGACATCAAAATTAGCCCCATTACTTTACTGTGGCTCTCAACACACCATTTTGATTTAAATATCTGCCAAAGGATTTACAACATGAGGTGGACAAAGTGTTCTGAGCCTAAATGCAGTTTATTCACTTCTTCTAAAGAACAGAAGAAAATAATGTAAAATATTAGCACCCTCATAGTTAATTCTGTTATCAATTTCCATGTTTCAGATCAATATGACAAATTTGATGGGTGACAAAAGAATCAGTGAACTGCTGAACACAGTGCTGAGTGAAGAAGGCACCCAGATTCTGGAACTAGTGAGGACAGATGTGACACAGTTTGGTACAAATTGGTTACACAGTGTTGGGAATTATGTGCTAGGGAAAATGAGCATAAGTTTCAGTGGTGTGCTAGATTTTATGCAAACTGCTGGAACAAAAAAGGCTTGGGATATTATCAATTTGCACCCTTTCAAACATTTATTCTAAATCTTGTACATAGTAATGAAAAGTTAATTTTGGTGATATGACATCTTAATAGACTCAATGAAATCTGACACCTGTTATCCCAAGTGATAGCAATTAATATGAATGTTGATGCTCACACATCACTTGTACTCAGGAAATGTGAAATCTAAGAGAAGGAAATCACTGGACACAGACCCCACACTGGCACCCCAACGTGGAAGTGGTTAAATTTTATTTTAATTTATGTATGTGACACTGGTTGCATTGCTATGGCTGAGAGGTCATGAACTACCCCCCCTACAGGACCCATCTAAAGCCCAATGATTTGTATCTCTTTGCACTCTTTAGGAAGCACCTGGCTAACGAGTGATTTGTAACAGATACTGACATGACGGAAGTTTTCATCTCCTGGCTACAGACACTTGAAACCAATTTCTTCCACCCTGGAATACATTCCTTGGTGCTATGTTGGGACAAATGTTTAAATGTCAGTGGTGACTGTGTGGAGGTCTTGTGTAGCAAATATTACACAAACACCATGTATTTGTCAAAGTCAGAATACAGGTTTCAGAATATTACCTTATTATGTGAAATTTCTTTGTATTTTCCTTCCTGTGATGCTATACAATACTTATATGATAGCACAATGTAATTATTGAATGAACCACTGAATGATTTTCAAGCAGGCTTGATAACATGCACAACCGAATTTTGTCTCTGAACATTTTTTGTACATTACAATATATAACAGCCAAAATAGAGCAGTCACTATACCAACTAGGCTACTGTATATGCTGGATGAGCTTGACTTCAAATCACAGCAGAAGCAAAGTACTTCTTCTTGTCTCAATAATCCCGACCAGCTCTCAGGGCCACCCAGCCTCCCATCCAATTCACAGTCGGAGGTCTTTCAATGGGTGCAAAGTGGATAGTGTAAAAGGGTGACCAGTGCCCCATTTAAGCATTAGTAGATCTGTATCTGTACTTACTCTATACACCTTCATGGTACGCACAAGAACTTTGACTTTACTTTACACCATAGTTGGTCTCATAAATTTGTCTGGGCTGAAGAAACAACCATTTCCACTTGAAAAATAATCTTTTTAAGGTCATCTTATTAACAGCACTGATGTAATAATTATGCTCAACACTTACTGTAACAACAATTGCTATACTTGTATCCATAATCAAATAAAATTATTTCATAAGTTGCTGCACAATCCCTGAACTAGTCCAATAACAATGTATTGTGATTAATCTCAAGTCATAGTGTCAAAACATTTCTGGGACCTAGTACCAAAACAGAGCACAGCACAGGAATACAGTTTTGATAAAGTATGATGTTTGAAAACTGTTCCATAATTTACTAGGAAAGGCATTTTCAGTAATTTTGTTATGTCAGGAAGGCACATAACACTATACATCCACATTACACAGGTTGTTAAGCACTTTCCAAAAAGAAAACAGAACTGATGAAAACAACATGCCATTTTAGAATAAATCTTTATTTAAAAAATCAATAATGTTTACAATAAGCATTACATTTTCCTCCAGTGTTAAATATTTCATGATTTAGCTTATCATTTTTCTGAACTATAAACATTTGTTCAATTATTCAACTCTGAATCTTATTGTTCATCCAAAACTAATATTACATGAGCCAAAATTTCTATCCTGTCTTCTTTCTGTTCTTCTAATGTGTTTCTACCCATTAGTCTCCTTTACTGTGTGGAATGAATGGCATCATTTCTGCAGACCTGTATTTTGCAGCACTTATTAATCTTCCAGGTGGATATCTGGGCAGCAAGTCTTGCAAGCCATTTCTGAATATCTGCCATTCTTAAGCACTAAAAGGCTCGGAAATATCATCTTCTCCTGGTAAAAAAAAACAAAAAATTTTGTTATTAGAGTGAAAATGCACTAGAGCAAATGCAGAAACTCTGAGTATCACACTGGCATTCAATATAATCCTTACCTGGTTCCTCAATATGTTTATTATTTCATAACAGTTCCTTTCATGTTCTCAGTGTTCTCTGATATTGCCAATGTACACACAAGGGTCTTTCCACAACTTACAAAACATTCAGCTTGTGACAAGTGTATATAACAATGGAGGTTATCCACTCACATGATATACCCTACTCAGTGCAAACATGTCATAAGCTGTAACAGAAACAATATTTGAGTACGCATGACAAGAACCCTACCTTACATTTTCAGATCAGTTACAACATACACAGCAATACATTATCTTACTTCATTACCTCAATTCTTCCCCACTATTTTTCCTACACAATATCAATATTGTATTTCCTAGCACAACTAGCTTTCCCATCATACTGCATGAGATGTTCCCCAACAAGCTCCACATGCTTAATATTTAGTTCCAAAACTACTGCTTACATAACCTATTAAAGCAATGTGGCACAAATCATAAGTCTGTGGTGATATGTTTAGGACTCAGGAGCAGATGACACAGAATTCCGAATGGTCATTGTATCATATCCGCCCGTCGTGAACATATCGTTATCACCACAATAGAAAGCTCATTCCAGAACAGAGACCAGGCAATAAAAACCCCTTGTTCCAAGCGGTCATAAAACCCTAAACACTCACGGTCCGCAATGAACAGGTCAGTAGGGGTTCAGCATGCGCTCGGATACCACATCACCAAGAGCTAATCCCGCTACATAACACCAAAACGCCTCAAGTCAGGTATGTACAGCTCATGCATATGGTCATCAATACAGATGCATAAAAAACCAAAACATACCACACACAAAATGTTCAAGAACTACAGGAAACCACACGCTTGCAGAAACAGACTCACTCAGAGCCATACACGACACATTATGTAACACCACTAGATAAATATATTAACACATAAACCTCTATCATTAGAGCCTACACAGCAATGCAACAAGTAGTCGCACGCTTCTGAAGATGGATGTCATAACGTCTGAAAAATGTTGAGCAGTAAATTGGCATAATGAAGCAAGTGTCATCAAGTTGGTCTCCTTTTATTCAAAGCAAAACCTCTGTGTGTGTGTGTGTGTGTGTGTGTGTGTGCGCGCGCGCGCGCGCGTGCTTGTCTACGCTGAAGGAATTGGTTGTGTAGCGCCCTTATGTCCGTTCGAGATGGACAAAAGTTACGTATATCTGGTAGTGTCAGTGTCAGATTGAAGTGCCTTTTGTTTCACATACACGGTGAAGTGTGCCGGTTGATCTACCAACTCTGGTCACTCGCCGGCCGCCATGTTGAAAGTTTGGTGAAGGCATTATTCACTACGAAAACAAAACACTCACCTCCACTTCCAATAAAAACAAAGTATAATTTTTTCTATCTCATGTGACTACAGACATCCGAAACATAATGGCACTACCCACGTATCAGAATTGCTCGCGTCTCCAAATCATTGGGATCTCTTCCGGCTTTGGGGGTTAGTTCTGACCGTCTGCCGTATGTAGTGCTGCTGTTCCTCCTCCGCCTCCGCATCTTCCGCCACACCAGTTTTTGCGGCGAAAAAGAAACAGCAGCGCCACACGCGGCAGACACGCTTTAAACCCGTCGAGAAACAGACGAACAGAACTAACGCACCAAACAAAAGAAGAGCCCTATGATTCGTAGACAGTTTACACGACTTCAACCCGAGCGACGGCAGCTTGCCCAGAAAAAAGCATGGAGTAGTGACACATAAGTGATTGGTGCGAACGGCGAAGAAAAAGACAGCAAATGAGAAGAAATGGTAGCTTCGCAGTAGGAATGGACTTGAAGAAAGGAAAGTGCATGGACTCAGAAGATCCTTTCAAGGATCTAAAAATAAAAAATTGGATGATTTTAGAGGACGTCAGTGAGAGACAACCCTGTATAATTTGTAAAAAATCGAGAAAATATTTTTGTTACAATTGCTATATTCCTGTGCAGAGTTTACAAGGGCACGTACCAGTAGTTAAGGTTATGTATTGTATAATTGTGAAATACATTTGTGAGACTAGTTGAATACGTTGTAAGTAGCCCACGATGTTGTTTTATTACAGTTACCCATTAAGATAGATATTATTAAACATTCACGAGAAATAGATGGGAAAAGTACTGCTGCCCATGCAGCAGTTCTGGCGCCAGATGATGTTAACATTTACACCTATCCATGTATACCAAATTATGGATCAGATGAGAGGGTAAGTTGTTAACCTTCTAGAATTTAATGCAGGTCAACGGGATAAACAATTTTCATTTTACCTTAGCTGACAAATCTGCAACTGATGTAAAGCTATTCAAAATATTCTCTCTACTAATTAACATTCATTTGAAAAAGACAAAAAGATGGACGAAAATTAAGGCCTGCTGTGAACTTGTGCTTGGTAGCTCACAAAAAGTCACTTGCCACAGGTGGGCACCCATAATTTTTAAGCCCTTATGTGATTATGGAAGGCATACAGAAACTGAAGAGTTTTAAATGAGTTCTTCTAGCCTTAGGTGGGCTGTCACCTGTTCCGAGTATTTTTCTTTCATTTAATTATTCGCACTTGGATATCATGAAGGTTTGGGTCTGATGGGGTTTGATTAAACACTGTTTTTTACCTGCATTTTCACATGGTGGGTCATTGTATAAGCTGATCTAATGTTTTGTTTTTAGGTAGTATTGGTATTCCCAGGGAAAGATGCTATCTCCGTTGAAAATCTATTTGATTCAGTTTGGTAAGTTTCAGTAGGTTATAGTAAGCATTAACATCATTAGATGCCCCCCCCCCCCCAAAGGGTTGAGAAGTACTGTATCAATTTACTAGTAGAGGAACATTAACAATAGTCCTCCATGGTTGAAATTGGTGACAGTGACAGAGATCATGCATCCGAGGGCATTTGTACCATACTTCTGAACTAAACGTTTTGTGATTTGAGAACCCCAGGAGTTCACATTAACAGTAAATTGACACAAGAGCTACCTTCATCTTCATCTCTGAGGCATGCAGATGCCACAAATGTTAAATAAATCATAACTACAGAAATTTTTATCATCAGGCCCGTTTATTATAAATATAAACCTATTTCAGGGAACATGGAAGTGGCAGTGGTGAGCCAAGAGCCAAGAGAATTAATGTAGGTACAAAATTCCCTGTTAATAAGGCTGTATTCATAGACAGTACATGGAATCAAAGTCGTGGCATCTATAAAGATCAGCGTGTAAGAGGTACAGTATAAATTTTACTACACAAGGCATTTTTCTTGATGAGGTTAGTGAAATAAGAGTTAACTATAGAAGGGGTACCGAGAAAATGAGCCATAGCAGTTAGCTTGGCAGAGACATTGCCCTTCTATTTGTCAAAGAATTCTCTGTAGAGCCCAACTGTAATAAATTAATTGTAGAATTGTCTTTAGGAAAACCATTGATATACCTGTGTTTTCTTAATTATTTATGAAAACTACCATAGTCAGTATAGCAACTTGCTACAGGCTGCACGGTCCGGGGATCAAATCGTGGTGGGGGGAAGGTTTTCCCCATCTGTCCAGACTGGCCCTGAGGCTCACCCAGCCACCTATACAATGGATACCAGGTCATTCCTTGGGGTAAAGTGACTGGGCATGACATTAACCAACCACCCCCATCTAGCACCAAGATTGAAGGAAGAGTATACCTAAACCTCTACTCCCTCTCTGGGCCTTTGTGGCCTGTTCTAGGGGGTAACAATTCTTGCCTTCATTGCTACATTGTTAAATATTTCAACCAATCCTTAATGTGGAAACAGTACAATAAAACGTGGGTTTACTTTGATGCACATTAACGTGTTCTGAATAAAATATTAAATATGTCATAATTATTATAAACAGTCCTATATATGCCTGAAATTGCTGTCCACGTTGCACGGTACTTGCAGATATTACATTGGAGGGCAGTCATGAAAGTAACTAATTTGTGGCTTGCAACATCTGTTTGAATGTAGATTTGCCATGTGTGGTGCTGCAGTCTCGTATCTCCCAGTTTTGGAGACATCAAAATGGAAGCCCACGCTGGTATTTGGCTACTATAGAAGCTATCCACCAGTTCCTTGTGGAGCTGCATACAGTGGCATGGAGCAGGAACAGTGGACACTTCAGGGCTGAAACCTTGGGAGTGGAAGCAGCAAGAAATGGGCATAAAGTAACACAGAAGGTCTCACCATGTGTTCAGGCTTCAAGAAACGAAGTTCCCGACAGCAACGTCAAGCAGCATACTAGTGCTGCAAACAAGACTAGTTGTGGCACAACTTATGAGAGTGGTACTGGGGAACATAGTAGTGATCCTGGTGGCGTAGATAATGAACACAGTAAAGTCACTGATGACTGTGAAAGTTTTGGACCTTACAAAGGAGAATATGATAACCTGCTGTTCTTTTTCTGTTACATGTATAGCAAGATACATACACTCTATAACCATGAGGACTTGCATGCTTACAAGCGGCCATTAAAATAAGTAACTTATTTCAAAATTCACAAATGTATGTGAATGTTTTAATAAAGAGTATTCATTATATTAGACTTAATGGTTTCTTCATTGGGTGCATCTAATTCTCCATTAATAACCGTTTTAAGATACACATTGCTATGCAACAGATGCATTGGTCCAGCACTAATAATAAGTTATCCACAAATATTCATTCATCTCAGTCACTGAAGAGGGAGTTTATAACTGAGCAGCCAGTCTATTAGTACAATGTTGTGCCTCATGGTATGACTTCTGGATTCCCTATAATGAAATAAGTCTGAAAGCAGCTTGATATATGGAAAGACATAATTTTTTGAGAAAAAATGCAAAATCTTACACAAATGAGTTAATCTTCACCCTCCACCCACAGCTGTTGTCTTATTTCAAATGTATATATGAGGTTCACTAGAAAGTTCTGAGACAAGTTCACAGAGCTAGCAGATCTGTATGCCTGACTTCACAGTATAATTCCTTGGTGCTGCAGAGATACCATGTTAACAGCTCACTTTTCAATTGGTCAGGCAGTGCAAACAGCATAGCCAGCATCTGGGCTGCAGCATTTCATATTCACACTTCAAAAGTGGGTGACACATATGTTATAATCTGAATTTTTGTAAATACCAGTTACAAAAAATGGTCACACATACTCATAGTTTGTCACAATTGTGACTGAATGTGAAACTACCACTTGATGTGGACTTGCCCTGGTGATAACTTAACCCATTGTCTCAAAGTTTGTAACGAAGTAAATGTTTACCAAAAATACTCCATAAACAACAATAACTGGTGTCAGAACTTAGCAGCTGCTGGGATAAGTACTTGATATGACTTGCCTTTATATCATGTCTGTAGCACAACTGACTCTATACAGCTTGGCACTGAAATCCTGTAACCCAGTTATAGGCATGAAGTTACTGCACATGCACACACAAACACGAGAGACCAGTAATTTATACAACTTCCAGTAACAGAGGGACTATCTCCAAACAATTAGAGCTTCAATACTTAATTCATAATCTATCAGTCTTGGCTCCAAGAGCAGCAACAGCATTCTTGAGAAGTACAAGTGGAAAGCGGAGTCATACGTGAGGAATACTATTTCAGGTCTAAAATGGGGGAAGGGACAAGATAATTTGACATGTTTCCAAATCCAAATCACTACAACTTTCTTGTTCATTAAAATCATCCTTTATTATATTAAAGGAATATATCCAATTAATATTGCATAACAATCAACAAAGGCTTAAAAGAGTGTCAAAAACAATTACTAATTATTAGTCTTCTTTTACTCACACTGTAGTGTAATTTTAAGGCCCTTACAATCACATATGTTATACCTGCATGTATGTTAGAAATGTGTGAACTAAATACTCTAAATATACAACAAAAAAAACACACAACTGATCTTCACTGCTACAAAAAGAGAGGAGAGATCATATCTCTGTGTGGTTCAAGGGCATATTATCTTCATATATGCTTAAATGTAACAAAGAACAATACAAATATTACCATGTTAATGTGATGCTTCAGGTGAATGCACCACCTTTATATGTAAGAGTTAATAAAATTTAAATTTATAGTCTACAACAACACATGTCAGAATCTGAAATTATTACAAAGGTTTACCACACACTGATATTTCTCATGTGATGTGAACATTAAACTACCACTTTTAGTACAACCCACTGTGCCTCATTAACAAGAACACTGTATAAAATAACACCTGTCACATTACTCAGTTCATTATAAAAGTACATAAAGAATATACAGTATATATACATGAAAAATTAAGGTACTTTAGCTGACCTTGTCTTCCACTGTCTTTTCCACAGGTGAATAACATTAGTATAAAATGAGTAAAAGCGATGTGCTGAGAAACATACAACATACTCATATGTATGTGAGCAATGGATATGTTATGACTGCTGGAAAGCTGGAACAGTATTATAAAAATACTGAAGAATAAACTATGCAACATTTTGGCAATGACTTGCTCAATACAATGCCAACAGTACATGAATTCATATGATGATAATTACACTCCAACCGTACTTACACTGATTACACTGCTTTCTTTGCCCGGCACAATAAGTGGCTCTTTCATGCGACACAATTTTCATACTGTGCTAGCAGTCCTGCCTTCAGTACTTGACTCTGTTCATGAATGTACAATTCTTCTGGAAAAATGAAAGCTATTTTTCTAAGAATGAAGTTTTTTTAAACCTAAAAACTTAAGTCTCTCTCTCATAAATCAGGTAAGATAAGAAAACTTATCAAATCAAACACACAGTGGTACAAAAGCCATTAAGACTCATGCCAATATTCACAGGATGTAACTTATCAAAGGACATCCACTTATCACAAGTTCAATAAGTTCTGGATGAACAAATTTCATTTGTACGATATGTCAACATTTCTTATACAAGTCCGTAGGTCTGAAACAATGCTGACCATGTTATATGATTCTACATCTGCTTAAAGATACAAATGTTCGAAGCACTGCTGTGACTGAGACGGTAACATGAAATCCAAAATTTAAAACAATCAGGTTCAGTTCATTCCTCTCCAAAATCTAATGAAGTTATAGTAGAACAGAATCAAGTATCTAAACAACTTTTCATTGTCTTGCTTGTAACATGTGTATATGAAGTAAGATACACAATGAACCCAGTTTCTTCATATGGCATACCGAAACAAAAGAAATTACTATAGAGATGATTAAAATCTCTTTCCTTTTTTTTACCAGAAACCATTAAGAAATCCATAAAATTTCAACACATAATTAATAATGCCTCTCAAACTCTTTTTTCTAAAATTCATTTGGTACACAGAGCACAGCAATGGCTGGAAGTGGCATACTTCATCAAGTACTTACCATGGCATATGTGGAACAGCTAGTGAGCTTCACAATTCATATTATTGCAAGAATGGACTTACCAACATCCTGGTCTACTGTGTGCGTGTGTGTGTGTGTGTGAAGTACTATAAACCTAGCTGTTCTCCAACACACTTTCCTTCCTACTGAATAACCGTAAGCGACCAGAATGTTGCGTAGCACTGCTGATAACTTCCATCCACCTGCAAAGAAAACGTGCCACTTGTTAAAGAGTACAAAATTACATAATTATGCATTTTTGCACAAAATGCTTAAAATATGCACATAACGGACAGAGTACACAGACCTAGCTGCCTGCATGCATCATCTTCAACCCACGTACAGATTTTCATGTCATATGGTACAGAACACCATCTAAAAGCTAGCTTAATTTTTTTTTGGGCCTACTTTAGTCTAAAAACCCATAAGTGAGGTTCAAATGAAACTTAATCATTTTTCCACAAGATCAGGATAATAACATGACAACAAGAAGAAGAATATGATGCAAGAAGGAGAGGAGGAGCAGGAGGAGGCTGAAGAGGAGGCCACCAACAACAAGTGTGTGTGAAGCTGGTACGAGGTAAAATAGATGTAGAGTTCTCAAGACCAAAACCAAAGATAAAACTGCTAAACTATGTCGATATTACACAACAGCCATGGGTCAAGAGCAATAAAACAATTGCATTCTTTATTTGAGGTATTTTAATATGGTGCATTTTAATCACATACAAGAAAAAGTAATTTATGACTATGTGCACCATGACATCTGCAGTGCCTATTTAATAACTCTAGGCGACGCACGGCACCATGCGCACCGCACACACGACCTATGCAGCGGCTCTCAAGACCACCACCCATCCAAAAACTCGGTGCAGAAAACCATATGCTGCAACTCAACATCCAATGCTCCTGATGATGGACGTATGTACCCGAAACATGTCGAGCTAAGAACACATTAATAAAATTACCTTGTTGCATCAAGTTGGCATTTCAAGTTATTTCATGAGCCAGATAAATACAGTCTAGAACCCCACATCCCATTTTCTTAGGATCTACCTTAATATTGATTTCTCATCTATGTCTAGGTCTCCTAAATGATCTTTGACCTTCACACTTCATGACAAAACTCCACGAGCATTTCTTATCTCTCAATTTGCACCAAATAACCCACTCATATCATCCTCCATGATTCTAATATTCTTAGACAAGTAAAAATTATTAAGGACATGGACACGAATTATACAGAACAAAAGGTACTCTGCAGAAATTATAATCAAGCCCTACTATACATGCCGAGAATAATGTCCTACATGTCTCAAACATCTGCAAATCATGCTATTGTTACAATGCACAGCTAACTTTGTGAAATACATAATACTTGTTCTGGGTATAATCCTTATATTCATGTTCCGTATAGGGATTACTGCACAAAAGTCCTACAATTATCACTGGATAAGTGAGGTATGTACAACTGGAATTTACTGATGATGATCATGGGTGAATGTACTGCAAAGCAGAAAAGATCATGACAGGCATTTAAGCAGGAGTCCAAAGAATTCTTTGCAAACAGGATACACCAACATGTGCATCAATGAGACTCAAGACAGGACACACCAACATGTGCATCAATGAGACTCAAGTCTAAATACCTGTGGTCAAAAGCATGCACAGTACATTTCAATAGGGTGAGCGCCCAGGAATTTTTTTTTTTTTCCATTGCTTAGAAGTAAAGAATAAGAAATGACATAATTTAAAAAATGCTAAGTTTTCAGTCAGACATTATTTTTATTCACAAGACTAACTACACAAACTAAACTGCCATTATTTTAAGCTAACAAATTCCACTTAAAAAATAAGAAGTTAAAAAATGAGACAAAGAACCAAATGTTCACTGTTTTTGAGACATAAGTATGTGCTTAGGTACATCCATCACACCCCATGCACTCCCATATGCCTGTGGTGATGTTTCTAACTGTTGCAGTACCTTGCACTGTGAGCACCTTCATATGGGTTCCAGCTTTACATGTCTCATATTAGTCACCTGCATTTAAACCAATGAAGCACAATTTTATTTAAGCAATACATCAAAATTCAGGTATGACCTCACAGCAAGCACACTGTATCTCCATTACTTACTTACTTACTCCATGGTGCAGAGTCCTTCTTGAGAAGCTAACTGGTTTGCAGCTAGTCAAGAAATTCCACGCATTTCACGGAACCCAAAGGTTCATTACCGCACTCACACGCGTACGCCACCTATCTCTATCCTGGGCCTGCCCAATCCAGTCCATATACCCACATCCCACCTCCTGGAGATCCATCCTAATATTATCCACCCATCTAAGCCCAGGCCTCCCCAGTGGTCTCTTTCCCTCCGGTTTCCCCACCAAGACCCTATACACTCCCCTCTCCTCTCCCATACGCGCCACATGTCCAGCCCACCTCATTCTTCTCGATTTTATCACCCGCACAATATTGGTTGAGGAGTACAAATCATTTAGCTCCTCATTATGCAATTTCCTCCATTCCCCCATTACCTCGTCCCTCCTAGGTCCAAATATTCTCCTCAACACCATATTCTCAAACACCCTCAGTTTCCTTTCCTCCCGCAATGTCAGCGACCAAGCTTCACACCCATACAAAACAACAGGCAAAATTATAGTTCTATATATCTTTATCTTTAAATTTTTGGATAGCAACCTGAAGACAAAAGGTTCTGCACTGAATTATAGCAAGCATTTCCTGACCTCAGTCTGCTCTTAATTTCTTCTGCAATAGAATTTTGATTTGTTAAAGTTGTTCCCAAATATTTGAACTCTTCCACCCTCTCGAAGGTACTATTATCAATCCTCACACTCTGAATTCGTCCTGCATTCTGATCTCGAGACATGACCATGTACTTAGTTTTATCAGCA
>Ga0123354_10009662_pt1 | contig 14801 bp, 13 predicted proteins | sample TergutLab28metaG_2_FD_97872 | JGI IMG/M metagenome (GOLD analysis project Ga0123354, IMG submission 97872) | Labiotermes labralis P4 segment gut microbial communities from Petit-Saut dam, French Guiana - Lab288 P4 | ecosystem: Host-associated > Arthropoda: Insects > Digestive system > Gut ...
AGGTTGGCGTGGCGGTCGACGCGGCTGCCGAGGGGCTTCATCGCATCATTGAGGTGCATGCCACGCAAATATTTGAACCCCACCACTTTGTCGAGCCCGGCGAAAGTTGCCTCGCACGCCGCTGCGCTCGAGAGGTCGTAGCCCGCGGCGAACGTGTGGCACGTGTCTATGCAAACACCCACCCGCGACTTGTCCTCCACGCGGTCGATGATCTGCGCGAGATGCTCGAAGCGGAACCCGACATTGCTCCCCTGCCCCGCCGTGTTCTCGATGACGGCCGTAACGCCGCGGGTGCGGTCGAGGGCGATATTTATCGATTCGGCCACGCGCGCCAAACATTCGTCTACCGAAATCTGCCCCAGCGTGCCCCCCGGATGGAAGTTGAGCCGGTCGAGGCCCAACTGCTCGCAGCGCGCCATCTCGCCCTCGAACGCCTCGCGCGACTGGCCGAGCGCCTGGGGGTCGGGATGGCCGAGGTTTATCAGGTAGGTGTCGTGCGGCAAAATCTGGAAAGGCGCATAGCCATATTGCGCGCAGCGCTCCCGGAACGCTTCGATCGACACGGCCGTAAGGGGCGCCGCGCGCCACTGGCGCTGGTTCTTGGTGAAGAGCGCAAAAGCCCCTGCGCCAATGTCATGTGCGTTCACCGGGGCGTTCTCCACCCCTCCCGCCGCGCTTACGTGTGCTCCGAAATATTTCATTTTCTTTTAAGTTTGAACTCACGTTTACAATCGAAACAATAATATGTTCTTTGAAATATCGGAGTGGGAAACCAAAACAGGAGCGACGTGATCAAAAAGGGCCATCCGGCCTTTCGGGATTTAACAACTTCCTGCGAACCGCAAACCGGACAGATCATTTTTCCGGCGTATTTTTTCGGGCGGGGCGATTCATGGGGCGATCCCTGGGACAGTTGCGACTCACCCTCTTTAATATAACCCGCCTCCTTCAATATCTCGATGGTCCGGTCCAGATCGCTTTCCCTGACCTGCAGCTTCACTCCACCTATCGCGTTGGAATAAAACGGGTTGACTTGTGCGGTCAATTCGTCTTTCACAAAACAGACGATGCCTTCCGACTCCAGTCTGCCACGGATAATGGCGCTTTCGTATGGGAAGGTAAATGTCAGAACCGTTATAAACTTTTCGCTTTCCATGCTCAAATATACGCACCTTTTCGTTATCTTCGCAATGTTTTGAAGCATGAGGAGGGTTTACTGCACCATATTTTTCCTGCTTCTGTGCGCCGGCGCGGCGCGCGGGCAGTTTTCCATCGAATCGAACGCACCGTCTACGGTGCTCGATTACGTGGCTGATTCGGTGCGCAAAATCAGCGCCAAACAATTCGAATATATTTCGCGCGCCAAGGAGGAGGACGAGCGCCGCCGCCTGCGCAATCAGCGCAACACGTTGGAGTTCAACGCTACGCTGCAGGCGGCGCAGAACCAGTTCGAAAACTGGGCGGCGGGCGGACAGAACACCACCTCGGCGCGCTCGACCATCTTCTTCCGTTACCAATATACGAAGGCGCCCTTCTCGCTCGACACCAAGTTCGAGTCGCGCTACGGCATGAACTTCATAGACAAGACCTTCTTCAAAAACGAGGACGAGTTCAAACTGAATTTCATGGCCCTGCGCAACATAGCGCGCAACTGGTCCTACGCGGGGTCGGTCAACCTGCGCAGCCAGTGGGCCAACGGCTTTCCAAACCGCAATAACAAGACGAGGATCTCCTCGTTCATGTCGCCCGGCTACACGGATGCGGCGGTGGGTATCAACTACCGCACCGAGAAGCAAACCCTCAGCGCCACCTTCAACCCCTTCGGCTGGAACCTGACCACGGTAATAGATCCCCAGCTCTCGGCGCAGGGGCTCTACGGCGTCCCGGCCGGCGAACGTTTCAGGGGCTATATCGGCCCCTCGCTGCGAGTCGATATCGACAAGGAGTTCGCCAAAAAGGTGCTGCGCCTGCGTAGCTATTTCTACACTTTCGCCAGCTTCACCTCCACCCCCATGGTGCGCTGGGAGAACACGCTCGACATCCGCGCCAACAAATACCTGACCACCACGCTATTCGGAGTAATCTACTACGACAAGCTCTCCTCGGCCCCCCACCCCTCGAAGATGCAGTTCAATTCGTCCATCAGTGTCGGTGTGAGCTACAAGTTCAAAAATAAGTAGTAAATTTGCACACTATTTTGCACGTCATGAAAAAACACCTGCTTATAGCGGTCCTTGCGGCCTGTGCCGCGCCTTTGGCGCTCGCCTCGACCGCCGCCGCACAGACGGCCCCCTCCGACGGGGCCAAATCGACCGAAGCGCTCGCCGCCACGGTGGCCGACGCCCAGGCGCAGGCCGCCAAAGTCGCGCCCGACTCCACCGCCAGCGACTGGAAACGCCACCACAACTTCGAGGTCGACGCCACCCTGCAAGCCAACATGACCACCTTCGACAACTGGGCGGCGGGCGGACAGAACACCTACGCGGGGCGCGGCGCGCTCTTTGTGGGCGACCAGTATAACCGCGGCCGGCTGTGGCTGATAGATCAGTTGAACACCCGTTACGGCATCAGCTATATCTCGGGCACCAAATACAAGAACGAGGACGAGCTGCGCTACGCCTTCATGGCGCTGTGGAAATTCTCGAGCACTTGGGCCTACTCCTTCTCGGTCAACTTCCGCACCCAATATTCCAAGGGCTACGCCTCGCCCACCGACCACACGCTCATGTCGGACTTCATGGCCCCCGGCTACATCGACCTGGCGCTCGGCGCGACATGGAAAAAGGTCGGCTTCCCCCTCACATTCACCATCTCGCCCATCGCCACGAGCACTATGACCGTCCTCAACACACAATTGTCGCAGCAGGGGCTCAATGGCATAACCCCCGGCGAGCGGGTGCGCACACAGGTCGGCTCGTCGCTCAAGGCCGACTACGACCAGTCGTTCATAAAAAAGACGTTGCGCGTGCGCTCCTCCCTCTACTCCTTCTGCGACTACAAGAAGCCGCCCAACGCCCGCTGGGAGACCACGATCGGCTACGCCTTGGGTAAATATTTCACCGCCTCGCTCTACTGGCTGCTCTACTACGACCCCTACGCCTCGACCCCCATGCCCAAGAAGCTGCAATCGACCTACGCCGCGGGCCTCGGGCTGACCTATAATTTTAAGAATAAATAGCCATGGCCGGAAACCCCCGCTCCAGCAGCACCATTTCCACCGCCATGCTCGCCGTTGCATTGGCGGTGGGCATCCTCGTGGGCCTCTACCTCATACCCGCCATGCGCGGCCGCAACAGTGGCGGCGACATCGTTCCGTGGAAGTTGCGGGAGACGCTCGCGCTCATAGACAAAAAGTATGTCGATCCGGTAAACCTCGACACCCTGACCGAACAGGCGTTGCCCCAGATAGTTCAAGAGCTCGATCCCCACTCGGTCTACATCCCCGCGCGGGAGCTGCAGTCGGTCAACGAGTCGCTGGACGGCGAGTTCGACGGCATCGGGGTGGTGTTCAACATGGTGACGGACACCGTGGTGGTGCTCAACGTCATCCCCGGCGGCCCGAGCGACAAGGCGGGAATACTCAATGGCGACCGCATCCTCTACATCGACGACTCGCTGGTGGCGGGGCGCAAGATCGACCAGAACGCCATCGTTAAACGCCTGCGCGGCAAGCGCGGCAGCAAAGTCAACCTGCGCATCGCGCGCAGCTCGGTCAAAGAGCTGGTGCCCATAATGGTAACGCGCGGGGTGATAACGGTCAAGAGCATCAACGCAGCCTTTATGCTCACCCCCGATATAGGCTTCATAAAGCTGCTCTCCTTCTCAAAGAACTCCCACGAGGAGCTATATAACGCCATCAGGACACTGCAGGGGCAAGGTATGAAAAAGCTCATCTTCGACCTGCGAGGCAATCCGGGCGGCTTCCTCGACCAGGCGATAGACATAGCCAACGAACTGCTGCCGGGGCAAAAGCTCATAGTCTACACGGTAGATCGTAACGGCCGGCGTGTCAAGGAGTTCAGCGACGGCAAGGGCGAGCTGACCGACATGCCGCTGGCGATCCTCATCGACGAAGGCAGCGCGAGCAGCAGCGAGATCCTCGCCGGAGCGATCCAGGACAACGACCGCGGTACCATCATCGGCCGCCGCTCGTTCGGCAAGGGGCTGGTGCAGCAGCAGTTCCCATTCTCCGACGGCTCGGCCCTGCGCCTGACCGTGGCGCGCTACTACACCCCCGTGGGCCGCAACATACAAAAACCTTATTCCAAGGGAATTGAGGATTATGGCAACGACATCATCAACCGCTACAAGCACCAGGAGTTCTTCTCGGCCGACAGCATCCATTTCGCCGACTCGCTGCGCTTCACCACCCCGGGAGGCCGCGTGGTCTACGGCGGCGGGGGTATCATGCCCGACATCTTCGTGCCCATGGACACCACCGGCGTTACGCGATATTTCATCGATGTGGCGGGGCGTAACATCCTCTACAAGTTCACTCTCGACTACTCCGACCGTCATCGCGCCGAGCTGAACGCCATAAAGAATGTCGAGCAGTTGCGCAGCTTCATCTATCGCGACACGGGCATCCTCGACGAGTTCGTAGCTTTCGCCGTGCGCAACGGCGTGAAACCCAACCCGGAGCAGATAAAAGCTTCGTCAAGATTGATGCTCAACCAGATACGCTCCTACATAGCGCGCAACTCGCCATTGGAAGACACCGGCTTCTGGGCTATCGCCTACACCGAGGACAATGTGATACTCAAGGCGATAGAGACGCTCAAAAATTGAATAGGTAGTTCATAAAGAAATTCCAGAACGTTACCACGCCGATAGCGAAGAGCTTCGAGAGGTAAAAATTGAGCTTCAAGCGGTCGTTGCCCACGTAGACGATGGCGTTGTTGATAAGCAGGCCCACCAACGCAATTCCCACAAAAAGAAGATATTGCCGTGCGATGCGCGGGTCTGCGCTCTGGAACGTCCACAGGCGGTTGAGGATGTAGTTGGAGGTCGCCGCGCAGATGAAACCCAGCGAGTTGGCGATGTATTTGTTGGCCCGCACCCACTCCTTGAAAATGTAGGTTATCCCGAAATCGATCAACAGGCCGGAGCCGCCCACGATGGCGAAACGTATGAATTTGTGGAACACACCTACGGTATCCATACCTTACTTTATCCTGATGTTACGCTGCGGGCTGTTGTACCAATAATCCATAAAGGCCGGCTTGACGGCGAATCCCGCGACATATTTTCCGGCCGGCAAGCCCTCGGGAATTTCCATCGAGCCTGCGAAGTACGCCGAGCCTCCCGCCGGCACCATCCCGCGCACATCGTTCAGCACCACCTCGGTAACCAGTCGGGCCGCATCGCGCAATACTAAAAGCGCCGGCAGCGAGTCGGGACTGATGTGCACGTCGTAGGGATAGGGATTGCTGATGGTCAGCTTATACGGCACCCTCTGCCCTCTGTGGAGCACAGAGGGCAGCTCCGCCGCGGCGGAGATCGCCAACTTGCGCACGGGACGGAAGTCGTCTATTACCTTGTAGCTGAAAGTGTGGCTGTTAGCCAGATCGATGGTTGTGATGGAGGGGTCGGCCTTGTCGGGGCCCGTCTCAACGAGCACTTGCCGCCCGATGGCGCGCGTGTCGTCGTCGCGAAATTCCCACTGGCTCGAGCGGTAACTCACCGCCGGCTGGCCGAAAGCGGGCTCTCCCGTATAAAAATTGTATTTGGCTGCGATTGCATATTTACCTGAAAAAATCACCGTGCGGCCCTGCGCCTCGTGGGCAATGGCATCGTAAGTGGCCCGGTTGTCGAATATCTCCCACTTGATACCCAGCGGGTTGAAGATCATCTCGAGGCGGAACAGGCCGACCAGCGCTATGGTTATCCACGCCGAGACCACCACATAGCGGCGCAACTTGGCGCTCCCGCCGCGCACATGGTCGAAGAGCAGCGCTACGAGCGGGAAGGTCGCCACGATCACCCACTGCGGTTGCACGTGGCCGCGGATGCTCGAGAGGAGGAAAAAGCCGACAAAACCGATGAGCAGCCACCACAACGCCTTGCGGATCACGTCCGTAGGTTGCGATGGCGCATCTTTGAGTTTATGCCATCCGGCCCGCAGGTAGAGCACGAAAAACAGCGGGTTGAAGACAGCGAACAAGTTGAGAATGTACTCTATAGGATAGCTGTAATCGAACGGCTTGTTGCGCCCGAAAAGGTGGTATTTGAGCGAAACCCAGTCATGGGCCTGCTGCCATAGCAGATGCGGGGCGAGCAGCAGCAGCGCCACAACTCCCGCCAGATAAACGTTATACCTGCGAAAGAGGCGGGGGTTCGAAGCCAGCACAAAGACCACCGCCAGCGCGCCGTGGTACTTGCTGTAGCCCAAGAGGGCCATCGAGAGGCCCAAAAGCAGGGTGTTGACCAGCGTGCTGCGGTCGCATAACCGCTTGTAACACAACAGAAATACCACCGTAAACATCATAAGCGGCACGTCGGGCACGGCGATAAAGCCGTAGAGCTGCGTGAGTGGAATCGCCGCGGCGATCAGGAACATGAGCCACACATCGCTCCGCGTTGCGCCGGCGGGCCGGACGAGCTTCCAGAAGATCCAAAAGTACAGAGGCTGAAGCACTACGAAAAAGAAACGCACCCCCAGCGGCCCGCCGATCCAGCCCCCGAGCCAGACGAGCAGCGCGGTCATGGGCGGATGGTCGTAGTAGCCCCACGCGAGGCGCTGCGCGAACATGTGGTAGTAGCCCTCGTCGTCGGCCAAGCCGGTGAAGGCGGCCTGCAACAGATTCACCACCAGCCACACCCCCAACAGCAATGCCATCAGCCCGTCGGGAGGAAGCGCCTTGAGCCAATCGCGTAGCCGGCCGGAAAGGAGGCGGAAAAACTTCTTCATCGTCGTGTTTTGCCCCGCAAGGTACGAAAAAAGCGGAGCCACAGCAAAAACATTTGGTAATCCGGATTTTTATTGCGTAATTTGCGTAACGTAATTGACGTAACGCTAAACGCGCAATAAGATGAAGACTAACAATCCATTTCTGATAACGGGCTACCACAGCCCCGAATACTTCTGCGACCGCCGGCGCGAAACCTCTGCGATCATTGACGCGCTGCGCAACGGCCGCAACCTGACGCTAATAGCTCCCAGGCGCATGGGCAAAACGGGATTGATCAAGAATGTGTTCTATAAACTCAAAGAGCAGAAAACCGGTGCGATAACCCTCTATATGGATATCTTCTCCACTCAGAACCTGAGCGAGTTTGTGCAACTGTTCGCCAGCACGGTGTTGGGACAGCTCGATTCCGCACCGCAAAAAGCGATGACGCGCATCGGCAAATTCATTAAAAGTTTCCGGCCGGTCTTTACGATCGACCAGCTGACCGGGATGCCTAAAGTTACCGTCGATATCGCGCCGGACAGCGAAGAGGTGTCGCTCAGGGAGATATTCGACTATCTGAAATCCTCGGAAAAGAGGTGTTATATTGCCATCGACGAGTTCCAGCAGATCGCGGAGTATCCCGAAAAAGGGGTTGAGGCCTTGCTGCGTTCCCACATCCAGTTTATGCCCAACGTGAATTGGATCTTCGCGGGCAGCAAGCAGCATGTAATGCAGGATATGTTCCTTTCGGCCAAACGACCGTTCTATCAAAGTACGCAGATCGTTTCTCTCGACAGGATAGACAGGGACGAATACTTCGAATTTGCGGCCGGGTTTTTCCAGCGGCCGCGCGGAGCGTTGAGCGAAACTACATTTTCGGAAGTTTACGACCGGTTCGACGGCCACACATGGTATATCCAGTCCATTCTCAACAGGCTCTATGGTTCGACACTAAAGCCCGATCCCACGGCTGTTTCGACCGTTCTGTGGGAGATTTTGCAGGAATCGTCCTTCACCTACGAAACCTTGCTGGCGGCCTATTCTCCGGGCAACGTCAGATTGCTGAAAGCCATCGCCCAGCAGGGATGCGTCAGGGAAATCATGGCGGGCGATTTTATCGCCAAATACAGGCTGAAGGCCCCCAGCAGCATCAAGGCCTCTCTTACCAAGCTGATAGACAGGGAACTGATTTACAAAACCCCGGAGGGCTATATCGTCTATGACCGCTTTATGGCCATATGGCTGAAACAGCAACCGTTTTGACATCACAACCCTATTAGACACAATAAAAGCAGGCTCTCGCCTGCTTTTATTGTAATTTGCGGTGTCCGGCGGCTTACATCATCCCCATGCCGCCGCCCATTCCACCGCCGCCACCCATCGGGGCGGGGTTCTCCTCGGGCTTGTCGGCCAGCACGCACTCGGTCGTGAGGAGCATCGCGGCCACCGAAGCGGCGTTCTCGAGCGCCACGCGGGCGACCTTGGTCGGGTCGATGATGCCCGCTTTGAAGAGGTCTTCATAGACATCCGTGCGGGCGTTGTAGCCGAAGGCACCCTTGCCCTCCTTCACCTTGTTGACCACCACCGAACCTTCCTGGCCGGCATTCTCAACTATCTGGCGCAGGGGCTCTTCAATGGCGCGCTTGACGATCTGGATACCGGTGGTCTCGTCGTCGTTGTCGCCCTTGAGCTTGTCGAGAGCGGCTATGGCGCGGATGTAGGCCACTCCGCCGCCCGGAATGATCCCCTCCTCGACGGCGGCGCGCGTTGCGGCGAGGGCGTCCTCGACACGGTCTTTCTTCTCCTTCATCTCGACCTCGGTCGCGGCGCCCACGTAGAGCACCGCCACGCCGCCGGCCAGCTTGGCCAGGCGCTCGGCGAGCTTCTCCTTGTCGTAATCGGAGGTGGTGGTCTCCATCTGCTTGCGGATCTGGGCCACGCGAGCCTTGATGAGCGCGGCCTTGCCCGCTCCGTCGACGATGGTGGTGTTCTCCTTGTTGACCGTAACCTTGGCCGAGGTGCCGAGCATGTCGAGCGTGGCCTGGTCGAGGGCGAGGCCCTTCTCCTCGGTGATGACGGTCGCGCCGGTGAGGATGGCGATATCTTCGAGCATCTCCTTGCGGCGGTCGCCGAAGCCCGGTGCCTTGACGGCGGCGATCTTGAGCGTTCCGCGCAACTTATTGAGCACCATAGCGGTGAGCGCCTCGCCATCGACATCCTCGGCGATGATCAGCAGCGGACGGCCGCTCTGGGCCACCGGCTCCAACACACCCATGACCTCTTTCATGGTCGATATCTTCTTGTCGGTGATGAGGATATAAGGACGGTCGAGCACGGCCTCCATCTTCTCCGAGTCGGTGATGAAGTAGGCCGAGATATAGCCGCGGTCGAACTGCATGCCTTCCACGACCTCGACGTAGGTGTCGGTGCTCTTGGCCTCCTCGACGGTGATCACGCCCTCCTGGTTCACCTTGCTCATCGCCTCGGCTATCAGCTTGCCAATGGTGGTGTCGTTGTTGGACGAGACGGTCCCCACCTGCTCGATCTTGGCGTAGTCGCCGCCCACTTTCTGACTCTGTTTCTTGAGGTTATCCACCACGGCGACCACGGCCTTGTCGATGCCGCGCTTGAGGTCCATGGGGTTGGCGCCCGCCGTAACGTTCTTGATGCCCACCGTAACGATACCCTGTGCGAGCACCGTGGCGGTGGTGGTGCCGTCGCCGGCGTCGTCGTTGGTCTTGGAAGCCACCTCCTTGACCATCTGCGCGCCCATATTGGCGAAGCGGTCTTCGAGCTCAATCTCCTTGGCCACCGTTACGCCGTCCTTGGTAACCTGCGGCGCGCCGAACTTTTTCTCGATTATGACATTGCGCCCCTTGGGGCCGAGCGTTACCTTCACCGCGTTCGTCAGCGCGTCCACGCCGCTTTTGAGCAGCTCGCGCGCCTCAACATCGTATTTTATCTCTTTTGCCATTGTTTTTCGTATTTTGTTAGATTTTTTCGGATTTAGATTATAGCAAGAATATCCTTTTGGAACATGATGATGTAGTCTTTGGAGTCGAGGTTGATCTCGGTGCCCGAATACTTGCCGTAGAGCACCTTATCGCCCACCTTGACCTCCATTTTGACCTCGGCGGTACCCGGCCCGACGGCCACTACCTTGCCCTGCAGGGGTTTCTCCTTTGCGGTGTCGGGGATGAACAGCCCTCCCGCGGTCTTCTCCTCGGCGGCGGCAGGCTCGATCAGAACTCTGTCTGAAAGCGGTTTGATTTTCATGATTTTTATGAGTTTTAGTTAATTAATTTCGTTTGTTTCCACTGCATATTGCGTGCCAAATGGCGCGAAAGCGGCCGCGGCTGCAAATTTGACACAAAAATATGACAAACGCCCGAGCGCTCCAAACAAAAAAGCGCCACTTTGACAGAAATTTTTTGATTTTTTCAGGCACGTTATTTGCTATTTCAAAAAACACGCGTACATTTGCACTTAATTAATAACTCTATTAAATACCATTATTAATGCCGGCCGGATCGCACAAATCACAGAGTAAAGGTGAAAGCCCACGGCGCGAGCGGGGGGCGATGGAGGCGCAGATACTTCAGGCGGCCGAGCGGCTCTTCATGCAAAAGGGTTACGCCCTCACCTCGACCACCGAGATCGCGCACGAGGCGGGATGCACGCAGGCAATGGTGCACTACTATTTCCGCACCAAAGAGAAACTGTTCCTGAAAATATTCCTCAGTAAGCTGCCGGTGATACTCGAAACTTTCACCCCGGCTGCCGGCGAGGAAGGTGAGGAGGGTAAGAGGGGCAAAGGTGGCACGTTCTCCGACCTTGTCAGACAGCTCACGAGGCAACATTTCGACACCCTGCGCGGCAACCCCGACCTGCCTTTTCTGATCCTCAACGAGATAGTTACCAGCCCCGAGCGCATCGCCGCTTTCATCAAGGGCGGAGAGGAGGGTATCGCCGGCGAGGTCTTCGGCCGGATGCGGCGGGAGTGCGAGCAGGCGGTGCAGCGCGGCGAGATCCGCCCGGTGGCCTACTCGGATGTGCTAATAACGATGATCTCGGTCAACGTGGCGCCGTTCCTCGGCAGGGCGGTCATCCGCTCGGCTATGGGGCTCGACGAGGCGGGATGGGAACGCTTCCTCGACCACCGGCGCGAAGAACATATCCGTATAATCGAAAATTATATAAGGCCATGAATATGAACAAGTGGTTGATCTTTTGTTTTGTTTTGCCTATCGCGTTGCAGGTGCGCGGGCAGGGCTATACCCTCGAGGAGTGCCAGCAAAAGGCGCAGGCCAACTATCCGCAGGTGCGCCAGTTGGCGCTTATCGAGCAGACGGGCGAGTATAATCTCAGCAACGCCTCGAAGGGCTATCTGCCGCAGTTCTCCCTCTCGGCCAAGGCGACCTACCAAACGCAGGTGATCGAATTTCCAGACATCCCCATCCCCGGGTTGGTGCTCCCGAAGCAGAACAACGACCAATATCAGGCGGCTGTGCAGCTCAACCAGGTGCTGTGGGACGGCGGGCAGATCGGCGCGGCCAAGGAGGGGATCCGCAGCGCTACAGAGGTGCAAAAGCAGCAATATCAGGTCGATATGTACGCCCTGCGCAGTCGTGTCAATGACCTGTTTTTCGCCATTCTGCTGCTCGACGGACAGATCGATGTCAACCGCACCAACCTCGCCACGCTCGGGCGCAACTACGCCGACGTGGAGAGTTACAAGCAGAACGGGGTGGCCAACCAGGCCGATGTGGACGCCATCCATGTCGAACAGCTCGCACTGCAACAGGCTAATATTCAGCTCGCCACGGCGCGCGAGGCTTACGGGCGGGTGCTCTTTACCTTTCTCGGGGAGGCATACCGCGACGACTTTTCTTTGGTTACGCCGCCGCTGACCGGCGCCCCTGCGCTCGGCTCGGATACGGCAGGCAGCGGAGAACGTGCTTCTCGCCGTGCAGAGTTGGCCTTCGGCCTTCCTCCTTCGCGCCTCGGCCATTCGAGCAAGCTCGATGGCGCTCGGCTTGGCGTCGGTTCGCAAGCGCTCGCCGTCCCGTTCTCCGCGCCTGCCACCACAGCCGCGCCCTCGCCGAGGAACTGCGCCCCCGAAAACAACCACACGAGTTTGTCGATGTCGCCCTGCGGCAGCATCCGCTCCGCCTCGACGGCGTAGACCGTCGCTCCGTCCCTGAAAAGAAGTATCATTATGTGTGCTCCAAATAGTTCTTAATATGCTCGATAAGGTAGTCGTCCCCCGCCCCGTCGCAATCTATCGTCAGGCGCGCCTTACCATAAAACGGTTCCCGCTGCGGCAGCGTCCGCTCGATATATTCGAGCAACTGCGCGTCATCCATCCCCCTGATCAGCGGACGTTTGTCGCGACCCTTCTCGAGCCGCCCCGCGAGTTGGCGCGGGCTCATGCGCAGGTAGACCGTCAGCCCCGCGGCATTCATCGCCTCCATGTTGTCGCCCCGCGTGGGCACTCCTCCGCCCGTGGCGACCACCAGCCGCTCGCCCCGCGCCAGCTCGTGCAGCACCTCGCGCTCCTTATTCCGGAAAAACTCCTCGCCGTGGGTGGCGAAAATCTCCGCCACCTTCATCCCGCACTCCTGCTCGATGCGCTGATCCATGTCGACGAATTCCCACCCCAGCGCGGCGGCGAGCCTCGTCCCCAGCGAACTCTTGCCGCTGCCCATGAACCCTGTGAGGAATATAACCATTTTATTGCCAATAAAATACCGGATAGCCGCCGCCCGCGGGCATCTTCCACGGATTGGCATCGTCGTTACCGAATTTCCAGCCGAGGCCGCTTTGGTAAGTGCTTTGGCTTGTAAAATCACCAGCCGGCGTGTCGGCGCCGTTGCTGCCATTCGATGTATCTCCTGTAACGGCCATAGCATCCAGCGCGAAATTATTGGATATCGTGCCACTGCCAACATAACCTGCTATGCGCCCCGCATAGCCCGAGCTATTGATCGCAGGATTGACAGCGGCACAGCCTGTTACCATGCAGCTTGCCCACCCCACTATGCCGCCGGAATAATAATAAGCGGAAGTGGAGGAAACATTGCCCGTGCTGTAACAGTTGACTATTCCACCGCCCTCTACAGCTCCCGCTATACCACCTGAAGCATTAGAGGCGGAGACATTCCCCGTGGTGTAGCAATTGGTTATTATGCAGCCTTCTACATACCCCGCTATGCCGCCGGCATCATCGCCGGAAATCCCCCCCGTGGTGTAACAATTGGTTATCGTGCAAATGTCGGAAGCTCTCGTTGCGCCGCGGGAAGCGACCATCCAATGTATGATCACACCTGCACGCCCCGCAATGCCGCCGACATCCCCACTGCCTATGATCCCCCCGGCGCCGATCTCCACCCCGAGATCGGAGACAGAACCGTTGCCGGAGAGGTAACCGAACAGACCAGCACAGTCTGAAGTGGGCCATTTTGCAGTCAACCCGGTTATTTTATGGCCGTTGCCGTTAAATGTGCCTATGAAAGGCGTGTCGTATGTGCCGATCGGCAGCCAATTCGGGTATCCCGAAAGGTCGATGTCGTTCATAAGCACATAGCTGCCCGAAAGAAAATTCCTGACGGCGTTCAAGTCGGCGGCCGTGCGGATCTCGCCCGCGGCCCACTGGGCATATAACGTAATATCCGAGGTAACGATGCTGGTGGCGAAATCCCATTTGTCGACGAATGTTCCGTTGTCAGTGAACCAACCGGTGAACATGCAGCCGGCTTTAGTGGGCGCCTGGGGCTCGGTCATCCTGTAGCCATCGAGCACGGGTATGGAGTCGGGAACGACCTCGCTTCCGCCGTTCGAATCGAAGGTTACGGTAAAATAGGTTTTGGTCGCAACCGGCATTGGGTCATTGTCATTACTCTGATCCTTAGAGCATCCCGCAAAGGCCATCATCAACGCCATCGCCATCGTGGCGGCAACAAAAAAAAGTTTACATTTTTTCATGGTCGCATGGGTTAATTAAACAGGTCCAACTGTTTTGAATCGGGCGTCTGTTCCTCCTCGCCAGAGGGGCGCTCGATCACAAACTCCACATCGTCGTCGGGCATTGCGGGTGTAGCGGCCGGAACGGCAGGGATGGGCGCGGGGGCAGGTGCAACGGTGGTTTTGGCAAGGGTTGCCGGGGTCGCAGGGACAACTTTTTTTGCCGGGGCGGCAGATGCGGAGGTGGAAGTCGGAGCGGCGGCCTCAGATGCAACTCGGGCTTCGGGTTTGGTCTTCGCAGCCGGCGCGGGCGCAGCTTTTGGTTTGGCTTTGGCCTTGGTTTTAACCGCAATATCGGCCTCAACCGCGGCGGGGGCTTCCTCAACCTCCATGGCAGCAATATCTTCCGCTTCGTCCGAACCCTCAGCCTCAGCCGCATCTGCAACCTCATCCTCACCGGTCGGCTCGTCCGAAACCTCAACCTCTTCCGCCGCCTCATTCTCCCCGCCCACCGGCGCGAGGAAACGTAGCGCATCCACTTCGAAAGTGGTGATCCTCTTGCCCTTGGCGCGGTGGCTCTTCACGCCGATGAACTCCGCCACGTCGACAAGGTCGGCCGGCCGGTTCTTGTGCGCGCCCTTATATGTCACTTCGAGCATCGGCCGTCCGCTGTCGGTAAACGCCGCCAGCGTGCAGGCACCACCCTCGTCGAGGAAAGGCTGCTCGCGGTCGCCCTGCTCCGCCGCGAAACGTTTGACGTAAAAAAACTTCTGCTCAGGATCATAGTATGCCGCCGACCACACCTTGCCGGGATCGTATTTCTCCACGCGGACGGTGTCTTCCGGAAAATGGTGCCCGAGGTCGTAACCGGTGATGTAGTAACGACACGAGGCGGTCATTATCAATATCTTGTCATCGCCCTTGAACTCCCCGAGCAGCCTCCCG
>Ga0123354_10009664_pt1 | contig 14801 bp, 9 predicted proteins | sample TergutLab28metaG_2_FD_97872 | JGI IMG/M metagenome (GOLD analysis project Ga0123354, IMG submission 97872) | Labiotermes labralis P4 segment gut microbial communities from Petit-Saut dam, French Guiana - Lab288 P4 | ecosystem: Host-associated > Arthropoda: Insects > Digestive system > Gut ...
ATTACCACACAAAGGCACAGTTCTAACAACATCACGTGCGACCTCCTTAAGAAAAACTGTGGAATCAAGCCAATATGTAAGTAAAGGAAACTGAAATTTTTGCATATTCCATACAATTTTTTTTGTCTATTCATTAACTAAAATTATTTCTGATTTCTTGAACACAGCAGATATGGCTCTGTCTTATTTCCCAAAAAATGCCATTTAATCCATTATTAAATCTTTTTTGGTTCCTGGAATAATAAAGTTTTTTGTAAACCTAGCGAAAATAATGTCGTACGCGAAGGTTGACTGTAGCCATTTAAATCCCGTTGCGTAAAGGTTAAAGCATGTTACATTCTCCAGCCCTATATACAGGATTTTTTTTTGAAGCTGGTTCATTATAAATTTGATGCTACACTACAGCTCCCTGGGTATTAAAACAGATAATAAGCTGATACCTTTGATCTATTATACTGCTGGATAGTCAGTACATGTCAGTCAATCTGAAAAGCATGTTAATGTACTAGGCAGAAACTACGAATGCATGTTACAGCAGTTTATGGAAACAGTAACCATTGCATATGCTGCATACACTTGTGAAAATTAGGCTGAGAAAGCATATCTTCTGCATGTTTGAAAGTACCACAGCATCCTTTCAGCACCATTCATTTTCTAGGCCATCCAGGGGGATGAAATATGAGATACACGACATAACACCTGAATGCCACCCAGCATGTAATAGGTAAGTGTGCACTGAAAAAATCTGTTAAGCCAACACTGCATGATTAAAAGCCAATTTTTCAAACCTGAGCACTCTGAATTAATGAGGTTTTATTGTATAAGCCTTCTCAATGATGACAGTAGCTGTCTGGATTCAGATCTCAGCCCAGCTTATATATAAATAAGGAGCAATGCTCACTAGTCAGCTATAATTCTGCACACACTGTATAGCCCAAATATAAAACATACACCCAATTTTCTGTACCTGACTTTCTGCTCGTATGCCCCATAGAAGAGGTGCTGGCGTGAACACCACTCAGTGAGGACAAACTGAAGTGCTGACTGACCAGTGGGACCAGGAACAGTGGACAAGAAGTTAAGAACAGCATCAAGTTGAGTGTGTATCAGGTGAGCATACACCATAACAAGACTCTGCAAGGACAGTATCAGTCACTGAGATGCAAATTCATAAAATAAACATGAAAAATGTTTTATGGTAATATGTTTTACAAAACGAGAAGTTTTTCCTTTTTCTGTTGTGCTGCAACTCAGGTGCATGCACATGTCAAGTGTGAAATGCACAATATTATTAGATTTGGCACCTGCATGCAGCAAATCAGTTAGTACTTAAGGTACAGTGAAGGCCATATACAATGAATATCAGAAGTTCACAAATTTGATCAGATCAATATTCTTCTCTGGTGTATTTTATCACTTTAAGCAGGTAACGAAAGGCAATGGTGATTATGTTTAGATATATTATACCATATCATACAATACCTGAAACCATACATATAAATAGAACATAAAATAAACTGGCACTTACAAAGGAATCCAAAGGTAAATCAATATTTCATAGTACTCTTAGTCTACATGTTAAAGTTCCTTTCTGATATACCCTGAACCCTAAAGATAATTTTAAAAATTCTATGTTTCTGATGGTAGTGTCACTTCCAAAATGCATTAAATACAAAATTCAGTAGAAACCAATAACAACAGTGGTAATTCATGAAACCACAGTACCCACACTTGTAGTATATTATCATTAACGTCTCTGTCAAAGATCTGTATGGCAGCTAGGAGCTTTCAGGATGTCAGGGTGCAAAGAATGCAAAGTAAAACTCTTGTGTGATGCAGTAACATTATTACATTGAACTGTAGACTTGCCACAACATACATCAAAATTTTAAACTGGTGCATTAATAACAAGGTCAAGAAACCTGAACCTGATGCTGTGTGATGCTACAAGACTGGTGGTGAAGTGACTTTACAATTTTGTCACAGTTACTGGCCTTGTGACAGGAGAGAATGTACTTATTCCAAGAATACTATAATAAGTCAATCTATGCACATTAAGAAGAATTAAGTTTGTATTTACACTCAGTTTGGCAATGGGTATCAATATCTCAAGAGCAATCATTTAAAAATGGCAGACTTGATCTATAACATCAATGCCTTGCACATGGACAGCTGTATGTTACTTGCTCAAGTATGCGAGATAAATTGGTCATTGTAATACAAATGTCATATATAAGGAAGCATTAGGAACATTTTATTAAAATGCAAAATGGTAACATGGAATTAAGTGCTGTTATTTATTGGTAAGGAATTGGACTTATGCTACAGCAGACTGTGAAAGAGGCCACAGAGTAATGTGTCAATAGTATGGCAACCCAACACATGCAGTCATATGGCTAGTTATAAAATAAAGTAAGTATTACACATCTAACACCTGTATCCCATATAAATATCACACATGAGAAAGTTCATGCAATACATTTTGTACTTACCTGTATTACACTTAAAGTTTCTGCTCTTTGCATTTTACTCAGTACGGCCTTCAGAAGTAAGTCCAAATTTTCACCCAAGATATTTCCTGCTTTTGTTATCAGTGTAATTATCAGACGACCAACAAATGTTGCAGTGTACTCTGAAGATGAAGGATTCAACAGAAGAGCTGCTACTTGAAGACTATACCACAAGCCTGTGTGTCCCTCACTATCCTGATGGTTGAAAACTTGTTCAGGAGCGATGGAGATGTACGTACGTAAACATTCTCCTCCAGTCTGAAAGCATGCATAATCCACTGGATGAAGTTTCAACAGAAAATTTCTATTGAAAAAAAAAAATTTTTTTCCTGGCATAAAACAGCCATAGAGTTTCTTAAATCTGACATCCCTGAACTACACTACTGGAGATATCTTCCAGGGTTCTTATGAGCTGCATGCATGATGATCTACTGTGGGGTTCCATATTTCAGTTTGTTGTAGTTTTCCCCAACAGCTATTTGTCCTTGCTCTCTCTCTCTCTATCACACACACACACACACACACACTTGTTTAATTATGGGTAAAGTAGCTGGTATAAATAAATCTGGATTGTTAATAAAAAATTTTAAACTACATATACCTGCATTGTTGAGTTGTCATCTGTTCTCAAGATACATTGAAGGGCAGCTGGGAAAGCTGTATTCATGAGTGTGTCACTCAGTGGAGGTTCTGAATAGCGAACAAGTGTCTGGAGGACATCTAATGCCACAGCATGCAAACCTGCAACAGTTCACCTCATTTATAGAGGGTGTTTTTTTTCCTACTTGACCGTTAAGTGCTGGCCCGATGCTGTAGTGAGTTTTTATTAGACTGTCTAAAGGTTATTATCACTGCGATCATGTGTCTAGCTACCATCATCAACTGTTAAATATTCCTGACATGTGGTGTATGACGCAATGCTGGCAGAGGGTCAGAAGTAGCGCGTTGGGCCAGCACTAATTGGTCAAGTTGGGGGGAGGGGGGGGGAGAACATATACATTATGACCAGATGAGAAAGATGAATGTGTGGTATGACCATTTCAAACTGATTATCATATGAACACACTTTCATTGGAGTCACATGTTCTTGTATGAAAGACTAGAGCTGGCACCAGAACTGAAATTCATGTGACAACAGCAAGCTACACTTGCTTGGGATATAACCAAAAACCTAGACATAATAAAAAAATTAAATACAATCACAGAATTCATATAAAATTACAAATGTAAGTGGAAAATCAATGTTTCTTGTAGGTGTCCAGGCTGAGTCATGCTAAGTGTTCAGAAACTAGTCAACTCACAACAGTCCAAACACTTTTATGCTGTTGTATGGTAGTCTTATCCTTATTTTTTGAAAACTGCTGTTAAGAACATCCTGACTCACAATTTGTTTGTTTCAAGATGCTGCCTATCAACATAATAAATGATGGTTGTTCACGAAAACTCCAAGACAAGTGGCAAGTAAGTTCAAAAATCACTGTGGAACTAAAACATGTTCAACTGGAAAGGGTTAACCTTTTCACAGCTGTGTATTGTACTTATGAAATATGTGCTCCTGGAAGGTTGGGTATTTTCAAAGTATTGAAAAAAATCAAGGTACTCATAGATTTCCTGAACAGATTATGCAGTACTTCCTACAAGCAGCCCTAAGACATAGCTCAGAGATGACACCATCATTGTACTTTCCCACACATTAATATCATGATTGGGAGATAAGCAAGAAAATCTGAAAAAATGCATAACAGGTATTGCTCTCAGCTCAGGAGAAGATCCCTGCCAGGAATGTGGGTGGACACGCATGCGTAAGATTTCATGGTAGATGGCAAGTCCTGAAAGCATTCGTTCCAAGACTACTGAATGTACAAATACCAATATACTTCTTATGTCTATGTGTACTTGACACCTTGAGATCATATGCACTTTGGGCTAGAATATGATCACAAACTCAAAAAACAATACAATACACAGTTCACTTGCTCACTACTCAAAATTTCTGATGTTTTCAGTCTGTTTGTAGTAGAACAGCCTGTTGCTTGAAACGATAGCAGTCCATTAGTCCCCTCCATAGCCAGCAGTCCCCCTGCACCCAGCCTCACACGCATACCACCCCATGGGGATATTCTCATCAGCTGTCATCATTAATTGTGGCACAGCCAGTACTTAGTAAAGACAAAACAATCTTAATGGTAACTGTGTTAAGTTAACATTCAGTTACTGACTACATGCAATTCTTGCAGCCTCTAGTGAAGCATATAAACAATATTTCCCAAAGTGAATCTAGGTCATTAACTTCCTTCAAAATACCTGATGGAATTTTATCTGCAGGAGCATTTAGAACACTAACAAGTGTTGGTACTAAGCGCTGTTGTAGTGGAGATAAACATTCAGGATTCTGAGACAGCTCCTTGAACACATCCTGTACAAGAGCGATGATAAATGGATCTGTAATGTTTTGAAAATAAGAAATTAAAAGTTCATAACAGCAAGTAAAAACTTAAGTGAAATGAAGTTTGTACATAAATAAATACCTGTAACTTATGCTATAGGAGACATGACTACCTGCTTGTTTTTATCACATTACAGTGTGGAGACAAAGAAATATAGTTCCAGGAACATCATTTATAAGAAACAAATTCTGAAATAATTATCTCCTTACACACTGCAGTTTGACTATGGACTCTAATCTGATGGAAAAGTTTGTCTACTTTCTTTCACTGCCTCGTCTTCCCACACAACTTAATGCCAATCAAAACATTCTTCTGCCAGGACCATATACTATGAGCTACAGCCATTAGTATTCAAATGAAATTGGTGACTATTAAGTGAATTTCAAATTTAATATCAAAGCACGATATGAAGTTCCCATCTGACAGGACTTTAGCACTCAAATGAAGCAGTGTAACCTTAAGATAAGTGCACTGGCCCACTGAAACTGATCTGAGGTAGAAATGTAAAAACTTGTAATTGTGAGTGGAGACTTCACTTGATTAACATATAACATGCAGTATATCTCAAGAGCATTCACTAATAATGAACATAAAAAATATCTCAGATGAATATGGATGGATAATACAAACATATTCTTCAAATTAAACTTCATCATACAGCAAGTACTCCTAGTATATTAGGGCTAGAGTATTAATATATGGATCCTATATCAATGGGGATCCAAGCTACACTGGTGGTAGCTAGCTACTGGTAAGGCCTCACTTGCTGGGCAGGTTGGTGGGGAAATGCCAGACGAAGAAGCAACCCATTGGCCCTCTGGGACTGCTGGGGGTTGATCATGCGGCTAATAACTCCACAACCAAAAAAATTATTATTATGAAACCCAGCAAGAGTTGGAAGGATGGATACTATTAATGATAAATAAGGGAAAGGAATGTGAGGACCCTTTATTAAGCCTACAATCTGATAACTTTTACACAACTTGATTCTTAGCAGCTACACATCATAGCTATACAAGAAACAATGTGTGTGGAAATAATATACGGGATACTAAAACACACACACCATCCTTCAAAGTGAGAAGCAGAATGGAAAAAGACAGTGTGGAGTAGTATTTACAGTAATTAAAGAAATGAATAGGAATATAATGGCATTTACATGTATCAGTAAGGGGATGTGTACACTTAGAATAAAGACCAAATCCATCATTAATGTATATGCCCCCCACAAAGGATGGTGAAGAAACAGAGAAAGAGGAATTCCACAGTCAATTGGAAAGACCTTATGATAGTGTCCCTTCCAACAAAATTAAAACAATAAATGGAGACCTCAATGCTAAACTAGGTAGAGAAGAGATAAGTAGAGACATTATTGGTAAGGAAAGCCTACATTTAATATCTAATAACGATGGTCTAAGAGCCACATGCTTTGCAATGAGCAGAAATATGACAATCAGTTCCATTCATTTCCCACATCAGAATAAGTATAAGTAAAGGCACTTGAAGATCCTGTGATGAAAAGACCTGTGATCACATAGATCATGATCTCACAGACTAGAGGACTGCTACTAGCACTGTGGATGTTAGAGCCCTCCAGGGTGCCAGTGGAAACTCAGACCACTTTTCAGTCAAAATGGTATATAAGATGCAGAATACTGGCTTGGAAAAATTAGTGTAGGCTCAAAACACTAAAAATAAAAGCCCAGAAATTTGAAGCCACAGCTGTCAAAGAAATGTACAAGATGGTTATGGAGGAAAAGACTAGTGACAAGGATACTGCTGATAAAATTTGGAAAACTCTTAAATATACTGTTATGAATGCACCAACAGAAATATTAGGATACAAGGAGGAGACCTAAAAGAAATAACTGGTTGGGTAATGAATGTAGAAGTATGATAAGATCCAAGAACAGGCATATAAAGCATGGATCAGTACACCAACCAGTGATAACAGCAAGCGAAGGAAAACCATGAAGATAGTTGCAATAGGTTAAGACAATAAAGTTATTCCCTACTGTAAAACTTCCTAGTAACAGTTACACCTTACTGAAAAAAGGGATTATAATATAAATAGAAAATTTACAGTCACAATATTGGTGCCACTAGCACTTACTCTAAGCAAAATGCCAAACATGTAGTATAAAGAAAACACAAACTCACCAGAATTATATTTCAGGAAGACTGCTATTGCAAGAGAAGTGACCCTGGACTCACAAGATGCTGTGAAGTTTCTATCGATCTTGTAAAAAAAAAATATTAACAACAATTGGTACAAGAAAAAACAGAGAAGTCATGACTGTACTTTAAAGCACAACAATAATGTTCCATGAGAAAAAGGTCACCATGTGTGTCACATGGTCAAACTCAAATTGCATGTGCTCTGACCTCAAACACCCATATTTCTTCAAATAATTATTTTCTAGCAAATAATTTTTTGTATTATTATGTCCAACTTCAGCTATAACACCATTCAGAGATTTCCTAAGACATCTAACATAAGACATCTGACAGTCTTTGAAAGAACCATTTACATCCAACTACCTGAAAACAAGATTTCTGTAAAACCAAATTTCACAAAATCCTTATAGTCTGGCTCACCAGCATCTGACATAGCAGCTGTAATGAGTTAATACTACTACAATAGCACTTCACTTTTACAATATTTATTACATTAAAATAGAGTAATCTTGTAATTATGGCAATGCAATATGGAGAACTTTGAATTTCTTTACTGTCTTATCCAGGAAGTACTTCATACTGTACTGTTTATACCACTTATGAACTTAACATGAAATTCACCATTACTACTCGATGAGTTAAACTCTCTGCTGCTTAAACACCAACAAGGTTATTTTATAAGACATGAATTGACCTTTCAACTTATAAAACATTTCCAGTAAAACAGAATTTTGCAAGTTAAATTAAGGTACTGAAAAGATCTTAAAAACATGAATATTGTACCAACAAGACATAAAAATTGATCAATCTATGACAGCCTTAATCAGTTGGTCTTGTAAGGGAGCTTGATTGTGTTCGTCTGCAAAGTGTGACATAAGTTTTGAGGTGCGTTCACAAAATCAGGAAAAGAGACTAGTAGCTTCATCATATCTGTCCGTCCATCCAAATGGAACAATCAGTTCCCATTGGACGTATTTTCATTAAATTTGATATTTGAGCATTTTTAGAATACCTGTTGAGAAAATTCAAGTTTCATTAAAATATGACAAGAATAACGTGTACTTTACATATAGACAAATGTACATTTTTGATCATATCTCACTCAAGTCTTCTTAGAATGAGGAATGTTTCTGACAAAAGTTGTAGAGAAACTCACAACACACATTTTATGTTCAATAACTTTTTTTTTTTAAATCATGCCCCTTATGAGATAACGTGGCAAAATATTATACAGCCAGACAGGCCACAGATGACAATATGGCACATGCACATTGCATGCTGGATACCTATGGTTACAAACACATACTTAGAATATTATTGCTTTTCAACTGCAACACTGGTTGCATGAAAGCAAATCAGTGGTACATTATACATACATGGCCTGCCTTGTTACATATAGTTTAGACGAACATCAGTCTTCAAAGGGTTATATATTTTTTTGCAAGATATAATGAGTGATTAGCATATCCTGTCATGAACTTAATTTTAACTGAATTCAAATTCATTACACTGGTAACTTAAAAAAAAAGGGGGGGGGGACGGGCAGGAGAGGGTAGGTACATTAACAACTTACCGACAAAACAAGTGCTAGTGTTTCCAACACAAGACTGAGGACCTCACATGAATAGTGAGTAGCCATTGCCAGAAGATTGTCCATTATAGATGGAAGAAGTGACACAAGCATCTGTGTGTTGTTGGAATTCTTCAAATGTTCACAAAAGCCCCGGACAGCTCTGAAAAGAACACACATTCAAATTACTGGTCTAATGAGCTTTAATATGAGAGAGAATGGGTACAAGTGTTCAGTTCTTTCACTGTTTAAACAAATTTCAAGATTATGATCTTTAGGAATGTAACACTGTGAAGCTTGGCAGACAGATATCAGTATTTCTAAGATACTTGTTGTCTCCATCTACAGCATAGCACAGTGCTCTCAAGATGGAGGCAGCAGATTCCTCTCAAATGTTGGTATCTTTCTAAGAAATTACATGACGTCATATTCCAGAAACTGTAGTCTCAATTCTCAAAGCCAAAACAATCTCAAACCTTGCACGGAAATACCAAGTTACAAGAGGGAATGAATCTGTATGTTAATTGATTAGTTAATTAATGAATTAATAAGTGTGTCACAAAGAGAACATGATTTTGTATGAATACATTCCTTTCATATGATATAGAAAACAAAATATAATAGAACAGTACTGGTACAAAACATGAGTTATACAGAGGCTATTCAAAATATCCAGACTGCACAAACAACCTTCTTTATATTAATCTGACAGCACTGTGATGATTGGGCATGGTTTGGTAGACTGTCCCAAATGTTGCAGTTCTTCATTCAGGCCTAAAGTATTTTGTTAAAAATATTACGTTTGTCAGGCTGCATGCGCAACCTGTCTTTAAAATCATGTGACGGCCAAGTGATGATTGGGCATGGTTTTGTAACTGTCAAGATTCTGTTGCAGTGTTTATTTCGTCCTAATTTGTTTTGTTGGAAAGAAAATTATCTGATTTAAAGAAAGTGTGCATCTGCAATATTCAAAAACATTCTTAACAAAACAGCATATTTGTGTGAAAATGTTACAGAAAGGGGATGATTGCAAAGGATACTTATGACTACTTTTAAAGTGGCATTTCACAAGAGGGCAGTAAGCCAATCAACAATGTTTGAATGTTACAAATTTTTTAAAAATGGTTCAGAATCACTGACAGACAACCAATGTTCCAGCTGTCTGTACACCACACTGGCTAAGGTGAGTTCCGTGTGAGACCAGCATGCCAAGATACTCAACAAGTGGCAACAGTTGGCTTAAGTAACTCAGGTATTAGTTAAGGCTTATTTAAAGATTCTATCTGTAAGCTCTGACTAATGTCTAATGGTAGGATAATTGTGAATAATAAACTGGAAAGGATGTGGAAGTGTCATGGCCCACTCTGACACATTATCCCACAAACTGCCTGAGCGACTAGTGAAACTCATGAAAAATCTGTCTTGACACTTGATGTTCTGGCCACAATTTGAACGATGCACCTTCTCAACAAAAGTCAGAAACATATCCGTCTGAGCTATATTGCTCAATAAATTAAATGTGTGTCATTACTGAATGTGACTCCAATACCTGCTTACAGATTAATGCAATAATTTTATGGTGCAGGATGTCTCTTGAAAGAGTTGGTAGTTATTTACATGGTCACTTTAATCCCTTCTTTTATGGAATAAAATGTGAAATACACTGTTCTCACAAGAGCCAGAAGTGAGAGGAAGTTAAATACAGTCTGCATTCCCCTCACACATTAACTTAATAACACTGTTTTCAATATTTTTCTTCAAATTATGACAAGGTCTCGAATAAGTAACTTCTCATATGGTTTTCCAAACAAAATTCTGTGTGTCTTTCAAATTTACAGCATGTTTGTTACATGTGTGTGCTGGTATAATGTAATCAGTATAGCAATTTGCTACAAGCTGGACTGTCTGGGAATCAAACTCTGGTGGGGGCAAAATTTTCTGCAACCATCCAGACCAGCCCAGGGGCCCACCCAGCCTCCTGTACAATGGGTAATGGGTCTCTTTCCCTTGGGGTACAGGGGCTGGGTCATGGTGATGACCACACCCCCATCTAGCAATGAGGGTTAAAGAAAGAGTACAGCCATACCTCAACTCCTTTTCTGGGTCTTCATGGCCTGTTCTGGGGTGAAATTTACATTTTACGTGTGCCACATGTTCCATACAGCTCAAATATGAAGTTCTTTGTCATGTAATTTTATCCAGCTATCCAGCTTTGTTCTCCAACACAGTTTGATATCTATCAATAACATATTTCAGCCAATGTAATATAAATCATGGCAATCTTCCCCCCTCCCCTTTCTCTCAGAGATTCCCTTCAATTAACAGAGGTTTCAATTACCGAACAGCTGATATTCTTATACTTGGCACTTGACTTGGCTGAAGACCTGACACAGTTGCTTCAAGGAATTGTTCTATCATTGGTGTGGACATAAAGTGTGCATATCGACTTCCTACCCACAAACAGCGACCAAGTAAGAAAGGTGAACCTGAAAAATGACATTACGATATGAAATGACAACATTAAATTTGTTAAGAGTAATGTTACAGTTGCTAGACATGAAACATCTGCACTAATAACTGTTGGGGAACATCTATAGTGACTGCATGTAGCCACCATATGAATTCAACTTCTACATTTCTACTTCCAAAAACTTTGACAAAATGTATGTTTTGTAAAGAAAAGGATGTGTAAAGAATTTATAGATGACTAAGCACAGCAACATCAACTACGTGGGTTACAGAGCATTAAGAAATTAAACCATTTGGCAAGCATATATAAATCAGACACAACTGGATGTACATGCAGTGGAAGTCTGTTATCATGATGGATTACATAAAATTACAAAGGGGGAATTCATACAACATAGCACTTTACATGTGGATTCTTGGCACTTTTTCTTTCTGAACTTTGCAAAGAAATATCTGTACATTTATAAACCAAAAAGAGTCATTACTGTGGTTACTTTGGTTATTATTAACCCTTTGCAGTTGGGTCATATATAAAGATATGATTGTTACACCATGTGTTGTCAATGGTTTACGTATTTCAAAGTTTTTATACATGACCTATACGTGCATTTCTCAGCTGTTCTGTCTTACTTATTTTGTCAAGGTTATCAAAATCTTGAGGCACAAAGTTTGGGTCTCACGTTAGAACACACAGAACCCATGTGATCCCACATTCCTAGAACAGTACGAATGAAACAAGGCAACCACAGATTCAGATACCCTCTATATTTCCTTTCGTCACTTCCCTCATTAGAAATCATAGCAGTGTTGTGGAAGAAGATATATTGAGTGAGTTATATGTGAATGCATATTCTGATGTTTGATTACTGTGAAAATGAAATTTTAGAAAGTGACAATGACCTCCCCACAACTCCTCCATGCAAACAATTGTGATCTATCCCTTAGTTTTTACTAGCAAGAGTGATACAAGTACCGTAAGAGGAAGAAAGTAGTGAACTGGTTAGCTCTGATAATAAAACCAGTCAGGAAATCCAAGATGCAAAGAGGCTATTCAAAATATGGCCCGTGTATGAACATTTTCTACAGAAATTCAGGTCTGCTGACAACCCAAAGAACTGTCACTTCATGAAGACATGATCCCAAGGGACTGTCACCAGAAATTTACGACAGGCAATCCAGGGAAAATAACATAACATGGAGTTCTTGTAAGAAAGATGTGTGAGGCAGTATTGGGTTACATCTGTAAGATGAATATATACACAGCCAAGGGGCAGAAGTTGGAGGACACAGTTGAAACGTAGGCCAGAATCATATCTATTAATCCATTTTTATAAAAGTGTGAGTTTAGCTAAAACATTGCCGGACAGAAAGGGGACAGTTTATCGAACTTTGAGAACTAAGAAGGGGTATTCCATCTGACCTATAAAAAGTGAAGCCAATCACTTGAAAACCAGCAATCAGTAACTACAGATGTTAATTAAAAAAGGTCAGGTGAGGAGGACAGGTATGATGTATGAACATAAAATATAACATTGACTCATGTGGTTAGTAAAAGCTTGTGCTGATAGTACACTGTGGAGTGATAAAATTACTTGTTTATCTATATAATTCATTTTAATAACAGATTTGACATGTGCTAACACTACTATCCAGAATTTCTCAATCTTATGCAAGAGAAACAAGATGAAGATCACAAATTAAGACCACTTTTCATTACAGAAATTCTTGTACAATCTTGCTGGTTAAGAACTGAGAAAACACAATTAATATTTGGCATGATACCAACAGCTACATTACTGAACAGCTTAACAGACAGCAGCTGATGCCTGAGGTGCCACTAAAACAGGGGTGTCCAATGTCCTTTTTATATGCATCTTTGCAGACCACAAAAGTATAGCTCAAAGTAAGTGGTACACCCAACTGCGAAAACAGTTGTGTATTTTACAGTACATGTAATTTTAAAATGTGGCTGCAGGTCACAGAACACAACTGAGTGGCCACAGTTTGGACACCTCTGTATTAAAATCTACCATGGCTCAGACATCACAGGCTGTGATCAGCAGCAGGAATACAAGATTAAGCTTTGGTCATAACAATTACTCATCTTTATATTATTTGTCCAGACACATTCTTAGGCACAATTCTCTAACATGAGTATAAAAGTAATCCAATATTTTACCTTATCTCTTTATTAGAAGCTTTTTGGGTTCACATTATGCCTGCAACTTGTAGTACCTTCAGGTCTTTCCTCCACCATGTGATATACATTTTCTGGATGCCACTCAATCATTACTCTCTTTGATGTACCTGATAATCATTTAGTATCTGTACTTTATGCAGCTTGTGCGAATAACAGAATCTGCACTGATGGGTATCTCATACTTCCACATGGCCCACCATTACCATACTATAGGAATTATGATGTCATACAGGTAATTAATGTAAACACTTCCCATGTAACAAGCAACACAGCTACAAAAACACTAACCTGAAGAATTCATATCTGTAATAACAACATTCTGAAGGAACCCAGTCAAATCAAAGACTACTTCACCAGCTTCCAATTTCCGCACAACTACACTTTTTGCCGAGCCAAGTGCCAGCATGCATGCTTCATGAATTTTCCACCAGTTGCCATTATTTGAGTCTTGTGCTGTCTCTGCCTCTTGAACATGTCTTGTTACAGCTTGACACAGTGCAGAACAACTATCATCTTCAAATTCTGAGCACAGTGTCTAGAATGATATTAAACAATATATGGTATCTGTAAGAAGGCAATACTGATAACAAGCTTACATAAAATCACCTGAACAGATGAATAAATATAATAACAAAGGTAAAGTTGCCCCTGTCCATGCCATGGAGGTATACAGAAGGAGTAGAGGTATAGCTCCACTCATTCTTAATCTTGGCACTAGATTAAGGTGAGTGGTGAATTTCACACCCCAGCCAGGGAAGAACCCTGGTGCACATTGAATAGGAGACTAGATTGGCCCCAGTGTTACTATGATGTCCTGGAGAAAAGAAAAATCTTGAGCCCACTGTTGGGATCCAAACCCAACAAAACACGCTCATTCATTTGTTTCATTTATGTTTTTACTTCACAAATTAACATCAGCACAAATCAGAAGCTGAATTACGATAATGCTTAATTTTCTTAAACTCTGCTGTTTTAATCCTTATCAGTCCAATATCTAATTAAATTCGACAGCAGGTACTGCTGTAACAGCTCGAATGTCGACCTCAAATTGGCATGTTATTTTACAGAGTTTAATGTTGGTTTTTCTCTAACCACCTGTTATCTAGTGGCTGCTTTTGAACTTTGAAAAATTGAGATTTTCTGGAAAATTAATTCGGACCAGACTGTCGAAATTCACAACAATAATTTGGACCAAAAAGGGTTCTAACAGTGCTGGAAAGGAAAGGTAAAAAAAATGTAGCCCCCTGTTTCAGACCATTCAGACTTTGAAATGCTACAGATGTTTGCCTAACCTGACTGGACTAAAAACTAAACTAAACTCCGTGGCCTTAGTCCGCACGCGAACTATACCGACAGAGCGGCCTCCGCCGGTCGGCGAAGTTAGTGCCAACTTTTGCGGATAGAGGGGTGTCACGTGGTCAGCGCAA
>Ga0123354_10009665_pt1 | contig 14799 bp, 10 predicted proteins | sample TergutLab28metaG_2_FD_97872 | JGI IMG/M metagenome (GOLD analysis project Ga0123354, IMG submission 97872) | Labiotermes labralis P4 segment gut microbial communities from Petit-Saut dam, French Guiana - Lab288 P4 | ecosystem: Host-associated > Arthropoda: Insects > Digestive system > Gut ...
ATTACGCACAATGCTTCATTCGACACTGTGCGGTAGGCTCTGGCAATTCTGAGATTTATATGTCTTTGTATCCTGTTTATTTTAGCTTTATAGCAGGACCTATTTAGCACATTTTTCCACACTTGGGCTCCATATAACATCAGGGGCAAGATTCCTCCTGTGTATACGATTTTTAATGCATCATGTCCCAATCCCCAAGTTACTTTAGCTGATCTAGCAAGTGCGAATATTAGTTTTACACACTTTTCTTCCATGTAATTAATATGTTCTCTGAATAGTAGTTTGCTATCAAAAATAATCCCGAGATATTTTATCTTGTTTACTTGTTCCAAAATTTTATAATTTAGGTATATTTCCACTTCCTTTTTTTTTCTTTTCTTTTCCTGCGGGACATAAGCATTACTTTTGATTTGTTCTCATTGAACGTTAATTTGTTCTTTTGTGCCCAGTCTGAAATTTTCCTCAGTTTCAAATTCGTGTAGTTTTCGGCTTCTACAATTGACTCTCCTTTACTTAATATTATTACGTCATCAGCGAAGGCTATTACTTTTGTGTGACTTGTAAATTGCAGGTTAAAAACTTGAATTGTACAGCAGGTTCCAAAAGCCGGGTCCGCAGCATGATCCTTGTGGGCATCCTTTTGTAACTCTTCTCTCTCTACTAATGTTGTTAATGGTCAGTGCTGCAGTTCGTTGACTGAAGTATCCTTGACTATGGTAATACAAGTTTCTAGGACATTTTGCATCTTTCAAGCTCTTTAAGATGCTTGGCCACCACGCTGCATTGAATGCTCCCTTAACATCTAAAGTTTTCATTATAACAAATTTACGTTTTCTAGTTCCGGTTCTATAAATTTTTTTGCCTCCATGGCTGCATCTTTTGTACTTTTTGCGGCGTAAAACCATATTTACTGTCTGTCAGTAATTCATTCTTGTACATGTGGTGGTTAATCCTGTTAATGAGAAGTTTCTCTAGCACTTTTCCTACAACGTTTAGTAGGCTTATTGGACGGTATTTGGATGGATTCATACTGTTTTCTTTGCCGGGTTTTGCTATTGGAATGATTTTTGCTGTCTTCCACCTTCGTGGGAAGCTTCCCTTATTAGGCATTGGTTATAAATTGCTGTTATTATTCTGGGGAATTTATTAAATGTTCTTAGGAAGATATCACTTGTAATCCCATCCATTCCTGGTGCCTTCTTTCTGTTGAAATTTTCTATCGTGTGTATGTGTGAATGTGTGTGTGTGTGTGTGGTGTGTGTTTGTGTAGTGTGTGTGGTGTGTGTGCGTGTGTGTGCGTGTGTGTGGTGTGTTTTGTGTGTGTGGTGTGCGTGTGTGTGGTGTGTGTGTGGTGTGTGTATGTGTGAGTGTGTGTGTGTTGTGTGTGTGTGGTGTGTGTGATTGTGTGTGTGAGTGTGTGGTGTGTGGTGTGTGTGTGTGTGTGTGAGTGTGTTGTGTGTGTGAGTGTGTGTGTGTGAGTGTGGTGTGTGTGATGTGTGTGTGTGAGTGTTGTGTGTGTTTATGTGGTGTGTAGTGTGTGTGGTGTGTGTGTGTGAGTGTGTGTGTGTATGAGTGTTTTGTGTGTGTGTGAGTGTGGTGTGTGGTGTGTGTGAGTGATTGTGTGTGAGTGTGTGTGTGTGTGTGGTGTGGTGTGTGTGAGTGTGTGTGTCTGTGTGGTGTGTGTGGTGTGTGTATGAAGTGTATGTGTGGTGTGTGTGTGTGTGTGTGTGGTGTGTGCGTGTGGTGTGTGTGTGTGTGTAAATATGTATTTTCACTGTGGCGCTGCGGCCCATCGCAGGCCATGGCCTCCTCTTTCTTGGGGTTTCTAGATCACACACAGCGACGCATCACATTCTGTAGGACTCCTCTGGACGAGTGATCGGCTCGTCGCAGAAACCTCCACCTGACAACACACAAAACTCACAGAAGACAAACATCTATGCCCCAGTGGAATTGGAACCCGCGATCTCAGCATGCGAGCGGCCGCAGACCTACGCCTTAGACTGTGCGGCCATTCGGACCGGCAATATATATATACATATACATATATATATGTGTGTGTGTATATGTATATATATATAGTCCACAATTTCCGTAAATGTACGGAACCCGCAAATTATTACAGAGGTTGTAAACGTTCGCCCAATCCTAAGCCAGATGAATCCAGTTTACTTCACTTCGTCCTATTTATTTATTGTCCGTGTTGTTATTACTATTCCATCTACTTTCGGGTCTTCTAAGCTGTCTCTTTCTTCCGTATTTTCCCAACAAATGCTTATATGAATTCTTCTTCACCTTTATTCGAGCCACATTCCTAGTCCGTCCAACGTTCTCTATTTAACAATTTTAATGGCGATTACAGTAAAGTTCCTTTAACTTTTACTCCCTACTTAGTTTCCAGTACTGTCCCGCTCAACCAGTATCTTACAGGCTACATTTTTCCTTCGAGACGGTCTTATATTTCCAAAGGGAATATTAGTACTGAACATACATACTGAACTTTACTACTGAACATTACTACTGAACATTACTACTGGACATTGGTACTGAACATTAGTACTTAACATTACTACTGAACATTAGTACTGACATTAGTACTGAACATTAGTACTGAACATTAGTACTGAACATTACTACTGAACATTAGTTTTGACATTAGTACTGAACATTAGTACTGTCATTAGTACTGAACATTAGTACTTACATTAGTACTGAACATTACTACTGAACATTAGTACTGACATTAGTACTGAACATTAGTACTGAACATTAGTACTGTACATTAGTACTGAACATTAGTACTGTACATTAGTACTGAACATTAGTACTTAACATGGTATTGAACCCTGTGAACCTATTCGTTAATACAGCTGCGATGTTTGGACGAAGAACTTTTGAAAACTCAAACTGTTTAATTTATGGCGGTAGGCAAGACATTACTGGTTTGTTGTGTGGGCTGCGCTAAAAATGGAGACACCCTAGGTCAGGGATGCACAAATTGTCCAGACAATTAGAACACACTTCAAAATTTAAGGCGCTAGATGGGTGACACAAACAAGAAATATATCGATGATCCACAGATGTTAGGATCCAATTTACAAAATTTATTTTCTCGTACGACCTGGCACCCTAGATTTGGTTTTGAATCTTAATTTTATGAAGTTTTCCTACTATGACTTGTACATTAATTATCACACATGATAGTTATGAAAAACGCAGCTAAATTTACACTTAAAATTTAGTTACGTAAGTTTAATCATTCTTCGTCCTGTGTATTGAATGTGATGTTACCAGCATGAAGATCAAAATTGTGCTCAATTTTTCCGCGCCATTTAAGAAGTTCGAGCGGGTCTGTTCAAGTGCAATCAACAAGCATTGTCAGTTGTACTCTTATTACCTTTTTGAAAAGTGGGCCAGGTAGCTCAGTAGGTATAGCGACTGAGCTACCGGGCTGGACGTTCTGGGATCGAATCCCTGTGGGGACGAGATTTTCTACCCATCCAGACCGGGCCTGGGGTCCACGCAGCCTCCTGTACAATAGGTACCGGGTCTTTCCCGTGGGTAAAGTGCGGCCGGGGCGTGCTGCTGACCACTCACCCCCTTCTAGTGCCGCCGTCATGGAAGAGTAGAGCTATACCTCTACCCACCCTCTGGACCACACCGGGCCGGTAACGGGATCACTTTACCTTTACCTTTTATCCTTTTAAAAGAGTTCAGCCTGAAGATGGATCCAGATGGACGAGTCGAAACATGTAGCTGTGAGATATGATTGAAAATACATTTTAATAATTTCCTAATTGCAAGTTGTTTTAGACTATATTTTTTATATTTTATATTTATATGTTTATATTCCTACATTTCCTGATCACAAGCACCCTGATTCCTTATCAAACTTCTCTTAATAACTTTTATTCCTATGATTTATGTTTTCTTAATTCTTTGAACTTGAAGCCGCTAAAGATTTCAGTACTAACAAGTAAATCAGCGCTACCGCCATTTTGTAGCTGAGTACTGATGCACTGTGTCATTCGTAACGATCAGAGGAAATCGAAAGTAATTTCGTGGCAGAGATTAAATTTGTGTCTAATTCCCGTGTGTCTGAGAACTGCGTGTCTGTTCTTTGGTTGTGATATTCAATAAACGTCGCAGTAAATTGTCCTTGGCGTGTTTCCTTGTAACTGGTACAGGATTGCCAACGTTAGGCACAAATAACGGTCTTTTGTGCTGCCTAACAACAGACGCACACGCACACATAGACACACACACACACACACACAGCGCTGGATAATTGCAGTCGGTTCAGGTAGCTACATTGCCAAGCAAACTGGAGAACTAGAGAACGGCAGTAGTGCAGTGTTTGGTATCCTCTTTCACAATTAAATAATGTATTTATGAATATTTTCACTCTGACCCATTTTTTGCTTTCTGGAATTCTTGAAGCTGTGGATGCCATTCAATACACAATCTTTCTTCTTCCGTCTCTTATCTAAATTACGTACATATTTATGTATTTACTTCCTTAATTACTGACTTGTTTACTTACTTACCTACTTCATGCAGCACAGTCCGTCTTGAGAAGCTAATCGGTTCTCAACTAGTCAATAAATTCCCCGCATTTTATGGAAACCGAAGGTTCATTGCCTTATTCACAACAGCCCGCTACCTGTCCCTATACTGAGCCAGCTCGATCCAGTCCATACCCCCACATCCCACTTCCTGAAGATTCATCTTAATATTATGCCCCGTCTACGCCTGGGTCTTCCAAGTGGTCTCTTTCCCTCAGGTTTCCCCACCAAAACCCTGTATACACCTCTCCTCTCCCCCATACTTGCTACATGCCCCGCTCATCTCATTCTTCTCGATTTGACCACCCGACAAATATTTGGTGAGCAGTACAGATCATTAAGCCCCTCATTATGTAGTTTTCTCCATTCGCCCGTTACCTCATCCCTATTAAGCCCAAATATTCTCCCCAACACCCTATTCCCAAACACTCTCAGCCTACGTTCTTCCCTCAATGTAAGCGACCAAGTTTGACACCCACACACAACGACAGGAAAAATAAATTTTTCTATATCTTCATATTTCATCGAAAATACTGGAGACTAAAATAAAGTAACAAATTTAAATATGTCTATTTTTTGTATTAATTTGTAAATTTGTCCTTTTGAGGGAAGTACATGAATGGCGGATTCATGAAATAATGGTGCTAAGGACAATAATTGGAGTTAAGATGGAGGACGTAAGGGGATATAGAATAGGCATAATGGAGAGATTTATAATTTGCACTGTTAACAAAATGGAAGCCTGTATTTACGATCAAATAAAGATGATTGAAATGGCTGGTGCACGTAGCACGCAGGGGACGGAAGAGTGGTTTATACAGGGTTTTGATCGAAAACCTGAAAGGAGGGCATAAATTTGAAAATCGTTGAAGGTTTCAGAGGACGAAATTAAAAATTGATCTAATTGAAATTGCATAAGAAATAGTGTAAGAAATGTTCGGACAGGATAAATCTGGATCAGGAAAATGAACTGACTGTGGCAGTGCGGCAAAATATCGTGAGGTTGCAAAAATATCGAAAAAATTCTTGAGTAGCTTGTGTATCATTTTGCTTTACAATACCGAATTGGGGCCGCGTTCTTGCTTATTTAGACGGTTGGTCGGCGGCAGATCACAGCGTATATCTATCTATTTACCTATATCTGCCTGTCTATGTACCTGTCATCCCGTCCGTCCGTCTGTGTGCATATATATCTTCTGTGTATTTGTCTACCAGTAAACATGTAAAGCAGTCACTGTACAGGCCCGGACAGGCTCTGGTTGTAGACAGTCGACACATGAAGTGATAAGGTCAGCCCTACTCACCGGCCGCCTTTACCCCCAGGAAGCATCCCTGGTACTAATTTCTGTTAGATGCTGTGTCGACCCCCGGGCCATAGTGCGGCCGGAAGGATTATATCAATGAAAAATTCCAATGAAACCCTCGGGATCGAACCCGCGACTTTCTGACTTGTATCGCGCGCTCCCCTATCTACCTGCACATCTATTAATTTATCCATCGATCAATTAGTTAATAATTACAAAGCGTTAATTGAAGTATAAAAATATTTGCAAAATGCAATGCAAAGTTTGTTATTCGGTGTGCAACCAATTTTGTCTTAACGCCTTCTTTTGGAAAAAGATAACTTAATTTTATGTTGAAATGAATGGGGAAGTGAAGCTGTTTGTCGTTTGAGGATTTCGCTGATATTACCTTTAAAAGCAGTAGAACCAATTCACGAGTTCTACTTCATAAAATTCTGAACACAAGTAATGATGGTCTTTTTTCACCAGTCTGGTGCACAAATTATTTTAATACATTTATTACATTCCTCTACATGTTTCGAGCACTATGTGCTCATCTTCAGGAGGACAATTATATTAGTACAGCATCTGGTATCGTCACTGTGTTTAGGTGACTGTTCAGTACACAGCTGTGGTCTGAACAGTCACCTAAAGAGAGTGACAATACCAGATGCTGTACTAATACAGTTCTCCTCCTGAAGATGAGCACAATAGTGCTCGAAACATGTAGAGGGGTGTAATAAATGTATTAAAATAAAGAATTTGTGCATCAAGTTGGTACAATTAAAGACTATCATTACGTTAGGCTGCACGGTCAACAAAACGTAACAATCCGAACATAAGCGTTTCTGAAGAAGGAATTAAAATGTATTTAATTTCATTACATTTTCTGTTACGTCTTGTGATATGTAAGGTACAGTGAAAACACAACTGCTGCATTCTGTCAGGTAATGCTGTTCAGGGAAATAATCACCTCTTGTTGTGAGTGTTACCTGCCAGACACTCACAAACACATCAACACACTGTAATAATACAAATTATTTGGTTTATCGGTTGCAATAAATGTGGAGCCCTGAACGGCTAAGGTCCACTCCTTCTTATTGCGACAGTTCGTACTGTACAATCTTTATAGTTCACTTTTCTCTATTTTCTTTGATTCCTCTTTTCTATTTCCAGTCGTGTTACTGCCCTCTGCCTCATCTGTTCCTTCTTCCAACCTCTCTCTCCATTCCGTGTCTCCATTCTGACACTCCAACAGATGGAATAGTTTCTCTCATATCTGTCTTACTTTATTTCCTACCACATTCTCAGGGTGTGTGCAAAACAACGACATAAACAACCCCCTGCCACCCTCTTTATTTATGTCTTGCAGTACACTCTGCTTCTTAAAATTATTGCAACTCGCCAAGTCTTCCGTGAAGTGCCTTCAAAATTTGCTGTGTTCCAGGATGTGAAACTGTGCATTGTGAAAGGAATATACCGAGGTTTCAAAAACCAAATAACAGGGGGCTATCGAAAGTCGCTGTCCGGGATCGAATCCCGTTGGGGACGAGATTTTCCGCCCGTCCAGACCGGTCCTGGGGCTCACCCAGCCTCCTGTACAATGGGTACCGTGTCTTTCCAGGGGGTAAAGTGCGGCCGGAGCGTGCTGCTGACCACTCACCCCCTTCCAGTGCCGCAGTCATGGAAGAGTAGAGCTATACCTCTACCCACCCTCTGGGCCACACCGGCCCTGTAACGCGATCACTTTACCTTTACCGAAACGTCGCCGTAACCTTCCAGACGTTATCACGAGAACGGTGAATCTCATTCTGGTTTGTGATCCAACGCAGGGTACTTTGGACCCATTGATGGAACAATAAAGCTTTAGATTAGTCATGATATTTGAAATGTTAGGTACGGAATGGGTGGAAATGTAGCTGTAATGGATAGATCAGATATCCCTACAGAGTTTCGGCCCAATAATATGAAAAGAAAGACAGCTTGGAGATAAAGAAGTTGTCAGTATATTACCGGACTTTGTGCAGAGCGAAGACCTTTTCGGCGCTTACAGAAGCTTGTTACAGGACCCTATGCTCAGTCACATGGACCTGTACCACACAATTTCACCACATTTTTATGTATTTTTAATATAATCCCAAAACTCTGTCTGGATATTCCTTGTGACCCTTTCCCTTTAAGTTTGTTAAATGAATTTTGTGTCTATTATGTTTATATTTATAACAAGGCAGGTGATGTACTTATGAAAGGAAATTCGACGTGCGTTCGCGTAACCACTGTTACCGTGGAAAAGAAATAAATATTAAATATCATGATAAAGTGTTTGTAGCCATAGTCGCCCCAGCATGCAAAGCGCATGCGCCCTATTATATGATCTGTAACTTGTCTGGCTCTACCATATTTCTACATATTATTTCATAAACGGAATGTTTTTCGGGAAAACGTTATTGAACCTAAAATATGTGTTTTGATTTGCTATACAAATTTTGCCCGAAAGATTTCTTATTCTAAGAAGAATTCAGCGAGTTATCATCATGGTTCATGTGAAGTGCCAGTTATTGTCATGGTTCATGTGAAGTGCCAGTTATTGTCATGATTCATGTGAAGTGCCAGTTATTGTCATGGTTCATGTGAATTGCCAGTTATTGTCATGGTTCATGTGAAGTGCCAGTTATTTTCACGGCTCATGTGAAGTGCCAGTTATTGTCATGGTTCATGTGAAGTGCCAGTTATTGTCATGGTTCATGTGAAGTGCCAGTTATTGTCATGGTTCATGTGAAGTGCCAGTTATTCTTGTCAGATTTTTCTCATCATATTTTCGAAAAATTCCTCAAATTTCAAATTTCATGAAAATCCGTCTAGCCGGAGCAGAGCTGTTCCATGCAGACAGACAGACGGAAGGACAGACACGACGAAGCTAATAGTCGGTCCTGTGAAATTTTGAGAAAACACCTAAAAGAGTAGCTACAAATGTTTCCCTTTATATAGCCACGAAAATTCTACAAACTATTTTTTTCGGCCCTTAAAACCCCCTAATTTTCGCACAAACTGTATTTGTGGGGTTGACAGCACACGGCGATGATTTCCTTAAACTGCGTCAACCTGTTTATCTTTACGATGACGATGTAATGTGTTTTCTGTGAGGTATAAACTAGATTCTGTATCTGAATGGCCAAAGTACCTGGTCTCATCAAGTGTTTTCGTAGAAAAATAAGATACTGGAACGGTAAACAAAATATATACAGAAATTAGATTAGGAAACACATTGCGCTGTCTTACGAGAAATAAATGAACTAAAACTAGCTGTAGTAACGACAGAGCCATCAAGGCTGGTAAGCCAGTAACAGTCGTTACAGTATCTCTCGCGCGCTGCTGCGGAAGATGTGTGAATTACAGTCCAATACACCCACCAGCCAACGAAGGAACCAACAATATATATAGAAGCGGAAGAACAGAGGTAATTGAAGGAGCTGCAGTTTTGGAAGTGCTAATAATTTCGAACTTGTATTGCTCGAGGCTGTACAACCCACGAATGTAATTTTGTCACAGTAATTAGAAAGCGCTTTCTCTACTGCAGAATATTAGCAGATCGTTGTAAAGTGTGATTTATGTAAACGTCTTGTATTTGGTGCAGTAGCAGCAGTGTGTTGTTGTCTGCTGTCAGTGTTGTTAAACATTCATTACTGAAGGTCCTCACGAATAGGAAAAAAAAAACTAGTTATTAATATGAAATATATTTTGGCAGCAAGTTTTGTAGCTTAATGAAGCGAGTGCAGTTTCAAAATTTATAGGATGTCCACAAATTCAATATACATTTTACATAAATTTGAGCTGCAGTCAATAAGTTCACCCTGTAAGAGGCCATAAATGCCCAGAGGGGGAGTAGAGGTACAACTCCAATTTTTTCATAACCTCGGCGCTGTATTAGGGGTGGGTGGTCAACGCCACCCCCCCCCCCGGCCACTTTACTCCCGAAAAATATAGCCGGTACCAGGATGGACTGGTGCGAAATATTTTAAACGCCACCGGGATTCGATCCCCGGAACGTCCAGCCCGTAGCAAGTCGCTGTACCGACTGAGCTGTCCCGAACCTCGAGCCACGGGATAACCGACGGTATTTTTAATTGGACGAAAGTACTTTATCGTAAGAGTCGGCGGCTTTGAGTTCTGCAGACCAGAAAACTGCCAGATGCGTTACACGATACTTATTTTCAGCTTTTTTTGAGTTTTTTTTTCAATTGACGTCTGTAAATACGATCTCGTAAATGCTGCAGGCCTGTGTTTATGTCGTGACACGTGTCTAACTTGATAAAACTCCATGTGGATAAAGAAATGCCAAAGAGCCAAATAAGGCGATCGGTCTGATCAAGACACCTTTCCCCCCCAATCCGTTTCACCGATCTGTAAGCCGTGTCTTCTGGTACTTTCAAAAGACTTTTATTTGATGAAAAAGAGAAACTTTGTTGAAGAATAAGAGTGTTTAGATTTCGTCTGAGAGAAAGCGCTGTCATAGGAACTGCTGCAGCACGTCCCAGATAAATGGACCCTGTAACTGTGGCTTCAGCAGAGAGAGAGAGAGAGAGAGCAAAAAGGCCCATAAATTTTCCAACGTGTCATGACCAACCAAACATTAATTTTTGGAGAATCTCCCACTCGTTCAAAGAAATGGCGAGGTTTTTTCCACGACCACAGATGCGGTATTTGTGTGAATTAAATTTCAGGTAGTATGGAAGGTAGCCTTAGATGGGAGGATAATATTAAGATGGATCTTCAGGAATTGGGATGTGGGGGTATTGACTGGATCGAGCCGGCTCAAGATAGGCACTTTTGAATGCGGTATTGAACCTTCGGGTTCCATAAAATGAGGGGAATTTCTTGATTTGCTGAAAACCGGTTAGCTTCCGATGAAGGATTCTGTTCTGTGGAGCAAGTGAATAGTGGAAGGTCGCGTCATCACTGAGGATAATATGTTCTGTGAAATATTTATGCATAATTAATGTTTATCATTACATCAACAAACGCGAATATAATTAGTATAAAATTATATTATAATTGCTACTACATGTTTCGGTGCCTTCGCACCATCTTCAGGGAGCCTATAGGTTGTGTTAGCTAAAGTTGTAAATAGTGTAAATAACACAATTAAATATAGCATTAGGTCATTGTGGTAAAATCTGATTGCTGGTAAAATTTGGCCGCATATGTAATTCAAGTGTGTAATGAATAGATATAATTATGAAAATGTAACATTACTGTTCCTGGTTCGATCCCAGCTGGTGTCAGTGGATTCTTCTTGACATAATCCTTCCGATCGCACTATGGTCCTGGGGTCGACTCAGCCTCTAACAGAAATGAGTACCATGAGTATTTCCTGGGGGTAAATGCGGCCGGTGAGTAAGGCTGACAACCTTACCACCATCCTGTGCCGTGGTCACGAAATCTGGGAATCTTAATATCCTGGAACCCTCTGGGCCTCTCCGGGCCTGTAACGGGACTGCTTTACTTTTAACTTTGAACATTACTCTCCAGTGACCTTGATGCGGATGTATTTGGGCATTAAGTGTTTGGTTCTGCACATTTTATTGAACCAAACTGCAGCGTTTATTTTCAATAATTTTAGTTTTATATTCTTACTTATGTTTGTGAATTCTTGCTTGTTGAGCACCGATTATTTTTTTATGTTGGAGCAATTATAAGGAATTGTATACTAATTATATGTGTATTTATTTGTGTAATAATAAATATTAATTAATCAAAATACACGGTACGAACATTAAAAAAAATCATTCTTAAACTCTTGAGCAATCTTCACCCTGTAATAACTCAGTTTTCATAAGCATTTTTCTGTACTAATGAAGCACCTGTGTTCAAGTAGGTGGTATAACAGGATTAAGTCCTTAAAGTCCCAGTCGTCTTGCAGGACAACTTTGAGGGCGAGTCTCACGCACTTTACGGCCCCAAGACATCAGTAACCTTATTACAGCTACCAGTTAGCATACGAACACAGGCCCACCCCTTCCCCCCCGCCATGATTGAAGAAACATACTGGATCTGTGCGCACACGACTTCGCGCACTCTCCCCATATGTGACGTTAGCCTCGGCTGTCTAAATTTACCTGCGCTTGAAGCTTGAGTCTTTGTGGGATTAATCCTTCTACACATATAAACCATTACAACTGGGCTTTAAAAATACAGACGTTTGTTACAGCCTTCTCCACCCGTCACAGAAGTTTACTTATTTCCTTCCCGGAAGCCACAAGGCTATTTCGCGTTCCCCGCGATGCTTGAGCTCGGAACTTAATGATAAGGGCACAGAACAGCGTTTTTTCAAATTCCACGTCTGTTCTTCCAGCACTTTAGAATGCAACGTATGTGTGCGTTGGGAATAAATACACGGAGGACGTGGCTTAATGATTAATTTGGATTGTGTTATGTTATTGTAACCCTGGTCAGGGACGAGCCCAGAATTTTTTGCTGGAGGTTTGGGGAAGGGCTGACCGTAGGCTACATACAATTTACGTGTGAAACTAAAAATTGTTGTGAAAACACATTTCTTAACTATAACTGTATCAAAACACTGTTTGCAACTGCGTGTATACTGTGTACATAGAACTGTAACTACACGTCCCGTTACTTACTCGCCAAATTCAAATCACAATGTCAAATTCTGTTGGTATTTTTGACCTTGTTTAAGACTTTCTAACTTTTTATCTTTTTTTTTTTCAATATTCCATTTTACTGATAATCAGCCGATTTCAGCAACTGATTTCGACTCAAAGCAAAATCACGTAAACAAATTTGATATCATTATGGTCTTTTTTAAACAATTTGATGCACAAATTCTTTATTTTAATACGTTTATTACATTCCTCTACATGTTTCGAGCACTGTTGTGCTCATCTTCAGGAGGACAATTGTATTATTACAGCATCTGGTATTGTCACTCTAGAAACAAGTGAGTGGTCTAAATGACTAAAATATATAGTTGGTTGTATTATATGAACATTAGAAGATGGTAAAAATTATATAAAATTCAAATAAAATCATATGAAGTCTATATGAAATCCTGCAGATCTAATTATGAAGTATAAGTGTTGATTCGCGATGTTCGGCCTACGTCGTGTGGATGATGTGTTTACATAGTTATTGAAAACTCTATAAGCGTCTGGCTATGCATGAGTCTATTCATAACATTCGAATCTAATTACATAAAATAATACGAATGTTATGAATAGACTCATGCATAAACAGACTTTTCAATAACTATGTAAACACATCATCCACACGACTTAGGTCGAACATCGCGAATCAACACTTACACTTTTTAATTATACCTGCAGGATTTTATATGGATTTTATAAGATTTTATATGATTTTTACGAATTTTATATGATTTTATATGAATTTTATATGAATTCTATACGAATTTTATATGATTTTATATGTATTTTGTGTGAAATTTATAGAATTTTATATGAATTTTATGTGAATTTTATATGAATTTATGTGAATTTTATATGAACTTTATATGAATTTTATATGAATTTTATATGAATGTATATTAATTTTGTATGAATTTTGTACGATTGTATACGAATTTTATATGAATTTTACCATCTTCTACTGTTCATATAATACAACAAAATATATATATTAGTAATATGGACCACTCACTTGTTTCCAGAGTGACAATACCAGATGCTGTGTTAATACAATTGTCCTCCTGAAGATGAGCATAATAGTGCTCGAAACATGTAGAGGGGTGTAATAAATGTATTAAAATAAAGAATTTGTGCATCAAGTTGGTACAATTAAAGACTATCATTACGTTAGGCTGCACGGTCAACAAAACGTAAATAAAAAAAACAGTTTGATATCGCCTCTCCAAATACTGTTTTATTTTATTTTCGATTTGAGAGGTTCTGTAGCCCGGCAGGTCACTGGTATTGGTATCTGACTTGGAAACAGAAGGTTTTTTTGACTGGATACATGTGGCACAAGACAAGGACCCGTGAAGGACTGTTACAAGTACGGCACTGAGCCTTCGATTCGCGTATAAGGCGAGAAATTCCTTGACATTTCGCGTGACTTTAAATTCGCAGGCTGGTTACCTCACTTCACATGTCCAGCTGCATACCGCATTGTGTCCACTGAGGCTGAAGTGACAAACTTCTTACGTTGTTCGTTTCAGCAAAGCTAATTAACTCGTCAGTTTTTAAACAAACACACACGAACACAAATTAACGGCGGGGCAATTTGAAACTGTCAGATTTGGTAAAGGTTTTTAAAGTTTCAATGAACACAGAACACACATGAGTGGTCACAAAAGGTGGTAGCCGAGTCTACAGCTGTTAGAAATACAGTCATTAATCCTTTTGTTCATATTCGATAGATCATATGAAAGAAGTATTATCGTTATGAATAATTAAGCACCAAACTATAAAGACGTATGGAGAGAGGAGGTACAGTTCCACGCATTACTAACCATGGCAGCAGATAGAGATGATCGGGCAGCTTTGCTTTATGCGGATCTCAACTCTTTAGCGTCGGTAACAGTAGAGTGAATTTATGTATAAATTAATATTACGACAAATTCTCAAACCATTTTTTCAGTGAAAACACAACAATACCTTCCCTATTATTTGTTGTTGACACACTCTTAGCTGTCAAAGATATAAAACCGCTGAGTGTTGCTATGTGAATACAACAATGAGTTGCACTCGCTCTGTAGTCCAACTATTAAGTATTTCATACCGATATCAACAATACACAATCTACGTCAGTCTGAATGTGAAGCACGCGATATTGTTGTCGCATTTTAACAATGTGTAGAGTTTCTTGAGTGGTCTTTTGTAAAAAGTCCACGATATAAAATTTTACCAATGGGGGGGGGGGGGGGGCGTGAACCAGCGCGGAAAGAGGACCCCCGTGGGGCGAGGTACAAGGCAACG